>Ga0067045_1029872_pt1 | contig 17889 bp, 13 predicted proteins | sample TerdegcTABiofilm_FD_59184 | JGI IMG/M metagenome (GOLD analysis project Ga0067045, IMG submission 59184) | Combined Assembly of (Gp0054472, Gp0054536) Wastewater bioreactor microbial communities from Singapore -Terephthalate degrading... | reverse complement strand
CGCTGGACAGGGCCACAGAAACATACCGCTGCAAAGCAGTAAGGGTGAAAAGGTGGTGTAAAAGACCACCGGCGCAGCAGTAATGCTGCGGCCAGGCAACCCCCATGTGGAGCAAGATCAAGCAGGGACAATGCCGGCCTTTGAGCCGGCGGGAGATGACCCGTCTTCCCCAAAGTCCCGGGTAGATCGCACGAGCGAAACAGTAATGTTCCGCCTAGAGAGATGATCACCGCGACAGAAGCCGTCCCATTGGGATACCCTTCTGTTGAACAGAATGCGGCTTATCGACCGGCCGGGGAACTTTTTTGATACCAATGACCAGGTTAAAGGCGTTTTACCTTGAAAAAGGGCGACTTTCTGTTTCGATTTTTCAAGCGACACAGGCAATCATGACGAAAATATAGCTTGCGCAATATCCGCCGGTTCAACGCCTGGTGATTCTATCTGGTTTTGCGCATAAAATTCAGCTACTCTTTTTTCGATGGCGTCACGTTCGAAAACGATCCCAATTAATGCGGTTTCCAGATCCATCAACCGCTCCGGTGGGTAGAAGAAAAAATCGCCCGACAGGTGAAGACTTGTCAAAACGCTGTGAGAAATTACCACGGTTGCCCGAATTAAACCGCCAGCCGCCTTATACAAATTCTGGGTGACCGAAACGCCCTCTGCGATCTTTACCTGCGCCCCTTTTTTCCGGCGCCGGTCGTTTGCAAACAGCCAATCAGGGGTATCCATTTGCCCAACCAGATCGTTAGCTTTTTGGACAAGCGCTTCATCCAGATCCACAGGCTTCATCTCTCCCAGCAAGGGTTTAAAGTTCTCCACCAGAGTCATTGCCAGTTTATCAACAGGCAACATCTCCCCTATCTCGCGCTCGATTGTGGTCAAATTCTCTCGCATTGTTTTATACACTTTATCGCGAAACTTTTCGTCGGGGACTCGCAAAACCCTGGACATCATTTCATAATTAAAATCCAGGATAAAGTTACCGACCAGCACAATCATGTTCCCAATCTGCGCCGCGCCATTGCCAGAAATTTTTCGATTATTAACCACAATGTCGTTAACCGGCTTATAAACCGCCGGAACCCCGAACATGCGAAATGTCTCAACAACCGGCGAAAGGAACTTCTCGTAAAATTCAAGCTTATTGGCAGGGACATCCAGCCGGTTCTGACCCAAAACGAGCTGGTAAAACAACTGGTTTTCATCCAGGTATACTGCGCCGCCGCCCACCTCCCGTCGAAAAACCGGGATATTATTCAAAAAGGCATACTCGAGGTCAATTTCCTGGCGGGCATCCTGATGGTATCCGATGCAAACATAATGACTCGCCGGCCGCAGGATGAATAAAACTTCTCTTCCGAGGTAGCAGGCGGCATGATAAAAAGCCTGGCTGTACTGCCACGGCACTTTATCCAAAAACAGGTAATCCATAACAATGTCATCCTACCACAAAGCAATTCATAGAAAAAGGCTGCCAGGAATTGAAATCCTGGCAGCCGGGCAAGGAGGAATTTCGGCGGTTACCAAATCCCCATCCAGTCCCTTACCTTTCCTGAAGCAACTAATTTCCCCATTGCCTTGACAACCAATGGATCAAATTGCTTTTCACTACAGCGCTCAAGTTCTCGCACCGCCTCTTGAGAAGACGCTGCCTTTTTGTAAACTCTTCCTTCGGTAATTGTCGTGAACGCATCGGCAACAGTGAGGATCCTGGCCCCGAGAGGAATTTCATCACCTGAAAGGCCCTGCGGGTATCCTGTGCCATCGTAATTCTCATGATGCGCTTGAACATACGGGATAATTGATTTCAGTTCATGGGAGGGCTTCATAAGCACACTTCCCAAAGTCGGGTGCTGCTTAACCAGGCTCCATTCCTCAGGTTCCAAAATGCCTGGTTTTGTAAGAATGGATTTAGGGATGAAAACTTTCCCTACGTCATGAATTTTCCCTGCCAGGGCGATACTTTCAGCCTCCTGAGAATTTAGCCCTAAAAATTGAGCAAGCCTGTGCGCCCATAGACCGGACCGAATGCTATGGAAACGAGTATGCATATCACATTGGTCAATCGAGCGAGAAATTTTTAATAATGTCCCGATGTATCCCTTTTGCAATGAATATTCCAGCGGACCCTGGAAAATCGTCATCCCGGCGAGGCCTTCACGAAATCGGATCCCTGTGATGTCAAAAAAGTTCGCCAACCCATTCTCTGGGAAGCCCTCATAATTCACCACGAACATATGGGTGACATTATTTTCTTTATCCAGTTTGACGGGGATCATCACATTTTGCGAAACACCAAATTGGTTCCAAAAGGATTGCTCGCGTAAATCCCCCTCTTTCTTTATAAAATCATCGAACGTGTCTGTGTGCTTCATGATGTTTGGAAGGCCGTGATGGACTGATAAGCAATGGAGCGTGTTTTACTTTTGGCGCAGATAAGCAAGCTCAGTGACAACTGGTTTCTCTACAACCTGCATTAATTGAACCGCAAAGTCTTCCAACGACTTGGCTTGAATCCGTCGAATGCGTTCCTTGTCTTCCCGCGTGAACGAAAAATCCTCGCCAGAGAAACCAGTTTCGATGGATTTCACAGGATTGGCAAGCAACATCTCGCGAAATCGTTTATTGATAACGGCTGCGTGGATGAGCCGTCCGCATTCCCTCTTAACTGCATCATCAGGGTCATGTTCCACCAATGGTTTCAGTGGAGGGGTTTGATATAGGGATCGTGATAGCAGTGTCATTTTTTCCTCCTTCTTTGAATAGTTCAGCCAAACAAATCACCACTAAGGATAAAAATGTCGCCCGTGGCAGGCGACTCAGGTGAAAAAAACCGGTAAGATATGGCCAGCTTAAGGGTCAGAAAACCCGAATAACGGCCGAAATTGTAAGGTTCAGTTACAGGTCCGTTGTCAGAACGGTCCCTGCAGATTTATATCGCTTGAAAAAGAAAAGATAATTCCGATTACCCGCCGCCAATACCGCCGCTTGCTCCGGGTTTGTAACCGCCACCAATGCCGCCGCTTGCTCCGGGTTTGTAACCGCCACCAATGCCGCCGCTTGCTCCAGGTTTATTCATAGTGAGCTCCTTCTATATCCAGATACACTTCCAAAGACTGATCTCAACCTGTCCGGAGGTTATCCCCCGCCGATACCGCCGCTTGCACCGGGCTTATATCCGCCGCCAATACCGCCACTCGCTCCGGGTTTGTAACCGCCACCAATGCCGCCACTCGCTCCGGGTTTGTATCCGCCACCAATGCCGCCGCTCGCTCCAGGTTTATTCATGTCTGCTCTCCTTATCAAATCAAGTTACAGTTGATATTATGAAGATCAGCGGTCCCAAAACAGGCATTAAAACGGTCTCAAAACAGAAAAAAACCAGCAACAAAGCTGGCTAATACACTTACAAAACTGTAAGGTGCAAATAATAAATATCTGCAGTTACTTTAGTAATTCGTTATATAGCGCTTGGGTTTGGGGGGAAGGTTCTGCATTGACTTCGCGCTGCAAGATTTCAACACATTTTTGATACTGCCGCACCATTGCGGCGCGGTTTCCCATCGCTGCATAAATTCGAAAAGACATGCGATAGGCAGTTTCAAGGCAGCTATCTTCATTAAGCGCGCGTTGAACGTATTCGAGCGCCAGATCAAAATTAGTCATCTCAATGTAAATTTCAGCGACTTGAAGCAGAATATTCAAATAAATTTGTTGCAAGTTCTCCCTGGGGGAATGAACCCAGGTTTCGTTAATCTCAGGAAGAAATGACCCTTTGTAAAGCTTGGTAGCTTCCCGATAATGCGACAACTTGTGAAGCGGTTCCTTCGCCTGTTGTGCAAGCGCATTTTCTCTCAGGAAGACCTCAACGTCATATTCATAATCCACGAGGTTATTAAACCGGTAATTTTCCTGGTCCAACAAAATAACATCTTTTCCAACAGCATGGCGAAGGCGGTAAATGGTATTTTTAATCCTGAATTTCACATCCTCCGGTGGAGCATCCGGCCAAAAAATTGAGCCGATTTCTTCTTTGGTCATTCCTTCTGGATGCGCCAGCAAAAGGAAAAAGAGATCCCGCGCTGCCTGCGTCTGCCAATCCGAGCTTGTAACAACCTGATTATCGATTTTCACCTGCATCTTCCCCAAGGTTCGAATATAAATCTTAGGGGGAGCAAATGGAACAGAAACAGCATGCTGGCGGATATATCGCCTCAAGAGCGGCAGCTGATCCTGGAATGCATCTATCTTGGAGAACAATTCATCGATTTGAGCCTGAATATATTCCAGGCTGCGCAATTGTGATAATTGGTATTGAAACCGGTAGGCAGCCGCGATGAGAGAGACAGGGGGGTATTCAGAGCCCAAAAAAGAGAGAACTTTGATAAGATTCTCCATCAACTTTTCTTGATTGCCCGCCTGGCTGTACGCAATCACAAGATAGAGGCTGGCCTTTTCAGCCTGCACTTTATGTCCTTCTGCCTCAAAAAAATAGCAGGCATCTTCCAGCATCAAAATAGCATCTTGCCATTTGCCCTCGCGTAGCTTTATGCCAGCATTCTCCAAATCGCATAGATACGCTTCCATTGCTTGTTCATCCAGATCTGCAATACGTCGGGCGTCTTCTATCAACCGGTAAGCGCCGCGATAATCTCCAGCCGAGGCCAGAAGAGCGGCATTCTGCACATTAATGTATACATGCAAAAAATTTTCTTGAATGCTTTGTGCAATCAGCTTAGCCTGTCCGTAAGCTTTCTCGGCCTCCTCTATGGCTTCCAACTCACCGTAAACATCGCCAATCCCTGTGAGAATAAAGGCCTCTAAGCGTGAATAATTGCTGGCTCTGGCATGATTAAGCGCTTTTTCAAAAGTATCAATAGCAGCCCTGTAGTCCCCCATCAAATGCTGCAAAACACCCAAATTGTTCATGATATTGGACAGCCAGGAAGCATTGTCTACTTTTTCCCAATATTCCAGGGCTGCCAGATACATTTCTCTGGCTTGTCCGTAATCTCCCAAGTTTTCATATAACAGCCCAAGCTCCAAACGGATGATAGCTTCGTTTTTCTGATCTTTGATCGACATGGAGGTATTCAAAGACTGCTTTAGCCAGGTTAACGCCTCGGTCAGTTTTCCTTGCAAACGAAGGCATATTCCAATATTTCTTAAGGCTTCAGCTTTGACAATTCGCATTTCAATATCTTTTTGAACCAGGTCCAGGGCCTCGCGCGCATCCGCCTGCGAATCATTTAGATTTCCCATGATGCGGTGAGTCACCGCTCGCCAGCCCAAAGCGCGCGCCATAGACCGTCGGTCTTCTGGAAGCGTCATCGCCTCAATCGCCTGGTTGTAGAGCGTGAGCGCCAGGTTGTTCTCGCCCGTAGTTGCTGCAATCCCTCCCTGCAATGCAATAAGAAAAGGGCGCGAGCTAAGCACATCAGAAGGAAGCGCATCCAACCAGGCCGAAAGTGTAGAGACCCGCCCGTCTGCCAAAACCTTTGGCCCAGCCATCTCTACCAGTTTTACTTGTTCGTCAATTTGATTTAACCGGCGGTAAATAGCAAAAGCATGATCCCAATCTTCATCCTCGGCAAACAGCTGCGCCAGAGATCCCTCAATGATCGCTGTTTCCGAAGGACGTTCCCGGAGCATTTTGGACTGCAGAAAGTCCAGAAATAAATAATGGTAACGAAGCCAGGAACCATCTTCCCCAACCGGCAGAACAAAGAGGTTGTTATGTTGAACCTCCTCCATCAAGCCTGGCCAATCTACAGGGGGTATTCCCAAGGGCTTTTCAATGGCCTTTTGGCACCGGTCCGAATTGAACTCCTCTAATAAGGAAGTGCGAAGCAAGAAATCCCGAATATCGGGGGGTTGTTGCTCCAATAGCTGCAAAAAATAATCATCTAAACCAACCCCAGAGACTCTCAACAAGCGGGCCCGACTGGCCGCACTCTGGGGATCGGTTTGAGCCGTCAGTACAATACCGGTTACCCACCCTTCGGTTTTCTCAAAGATCTTACTGGCATCCTCTTGCGTGATGAGATGGTTCTGATTCTGGAGATATAGCTGCTGGATTTCGTCAATTCGAAATGCCAGTTCTTCAAAGCTAAGACCGCCAACCTCCGATCTTGCAACCATCATCGGCAAGAAAGGCAGGGATAAAAGCGTCCGTGAGGTAATAATCAGATGACAGTTTTCATCGACATCCTGGATAAAACGACTCATAAAATTCGTAATTTGGGGATTATCGTTGACTAGATGGAAATCATCCAGGACAATGATGAAATGTTCAGAAACATTTTCGTACAAATCATTGATCAGGGTGGTTGCGATATAGTTGCTATCCAAATTACTGGAAAAATTTTGGAAAGCCGCCCTCGTCCGCTGTCCAAATCCCGGAAAACGTAAACTGATCGCTGCAATCAGGTTGGCAATAAACCGTTGGGGTTCAATATCTAATGCATTAATGGTATACCAACAAACGGGAAGTTCGGTAGTGCTGACAAAATCCAACACCAGAGAAGTTTTTCCGTAACCTGCGGGTGCCGATACAAGGATGAGCTTCTTCTCCAGAAGTTCATTCAACAAATCTAAAAGCCGCTGCCGGGTAACTAAATCCCCCCGCCGACGCGGTACGGTTATCCGAGTTCTGGGTACAGTACTATCTGCTAACATGATCGCAGGGTAACCGGTGAGTGTTCCCGCTCGTTCTTCCCTCTACCTGATGTATGCATGACGGGTTAAAACAAAGAAATTCAAAATCCTTGAACCGGGAATGGTTTCTGCGAAGGCGTTCGACGGGCTATGAATTTCACCTTCGTTATTATACACAAATTTACCGGTTAAAAGTTGTAAATCTCTTCTCTTCGTCTATAATAATTCAAAGCCGATTTGGATAAATATTCTTCGCTGCCCTCAAGATAAAAGGATCCTCCATGCTGACAGTTCGCTGCCTTACTACCCTGGAAGAATTTTCAAACCTGAGAGAAAGCTGGAGAGATTTGCTAGCAACCAGCGAATTAAAAACAACCTTTCTCACGTGGGAGTGGTTGTATTCCTGGTGGCAAACCTTTGGGGGGGACCATGCGCTTCAATTGATCACGGTATGGCGTGGTGAACAACTGGCAGGCATAGCCCCTTTAATGTTGACGCAGAAAAACAAGTGGGGGCTTAAACTGCGGCTCTTGACCAACATCGCATATCATGACCCGGATATTTCCGGTTTTATTGTAGCAAACGGAGACGACGAAGCGCTCGGCGCCCTTTGCAGAGCCATCCGTCAGAAAAGCAAAGAATGGCAGGTTTTCGAGCTGGCAGAAACCCCCGCTGCGCAGATCATTAGAATTTTGCAACTGGGTTGTTTTTCTAAATCTGATTACTTCATCCGAATCGAGAACAATCTCCATCTATACATTCCAATCGAGACGGATTGGGAAACCTACTTTGGGTCGCAATCTAAAAATCTAAAACAAGGGACCAAACGAAAACTGGGGCGTATCGAGAAAGAAGGAAAAAAACTGGACTTCCGCAGGTATACCGGAACAAACGTAACCCCCAAAAACCTGGAAGATATATTCTCGATCAACCAGTATGGCAATTTTCCTGAGACCTACCAGACTCAAAAACAAAGAGAGTTCCACTATCAACTATTGGAAAAAATGAGAGAACCGGGTTATATGGACATCTCGTTTTTGGATTTGGACGAGATGCCGATCGCCTTTCGGTATGGGTTCACTTTTCATGGCTGCTACGAGGATTGGAGACTGGGTTTCGATTCGCGATACAGTGATTATTCGCCGGGAACGCTGTTGTTATATTACTTGATGCGGGATAATTTTCAACGAGGTTTGAGCGGAATCGATCTATTGCGAGGATTGGAAGAGTATAAACGGCGCTGGATCGTCCAGGAAAGGAATTATCTACACCTATATATCTTGCACCGTAAAGACTTGATCACCAGCCTGCTCCTAATTTGGGCGCCCAAAGTGAAAGACCGTCTCTTGAGCTTATTAATGGGGGTGAAAAATGCTTTCGGTAAAGCGCGTTGAAACCGTCGAAGAATTTGCCGGGTTACGAGAAGGCTGGAATGACCTCTATGATTCCAGCGGAATCCATTCCACTTTTTTAACCTGGGAATGGTTATATACCTGGTGGCAGCACTTCGGCCAGGGTAAGGACCTTTTCTTGTTAATCGCGATGGAAGGCGACCGGCTGGTTGGGATTGCCCCTCTGATGCGGTTAGAAATATATAAAAGGGGCTTCAAAGTCCGCAAACTCTGTTCTATGGCTAACCTGGATACGGATGTAAGCGGCTTTATATACCCTTGCGGAGGAATAGATATTCTTCGCCAGTTATGTGCATTTATTATTAGCTTCCAAGACCAATGGGATCTCCTGGAACTAAGCGATGTCCCGCGCACTTGCCTGGATCCAACAATTTTCAAAGACCATTTTCACCCAAATGACTTCCATTTTCTTTGCAAGCCAACCATACACTACAACATTCAGATTAACTGTGACTGGGAAAGCTATCAAAGGGAGATCTCTGCACACTTCAAACACAATATTCGAAGGCGCAAAAACATGCTAAAAGAGGATGGCAAAAGTTACTCGATCATCCATCTGCGGGGTGAAGAGATCCAACCGGAACATATGGATATGATCTTTGACATCCAATCGCACAGCCGGCATCCATGCACTTATGAAACCCCCCAAGAAAAAACTTTTCACAAAGATCTGATTGCAGTTACCGGGAAAATGGGGTGGCCCGGAATTTCGATCATTTTTCTGGACGAAGAACCGGCTGCCTATGAATACGGGTTCATCTTCCATGACCGTTTTGAGTTCTGGCATAGTGGGTTTGACACCCGTTTCGAACGGTACGCGCCGGGGAACATTTTACTACTGGATATGATAGAAAATTTTTGCTCGCAGGGCGTTCAGGAATTGGATATGCTCCGAGGAGATGAAGGCTACAAAAAACGGTGGAACAGTAAAGAACAAAGCTATCACCATTTTCAGATCATCAAGAAGAAATCTATGCGGTGCATGGTGCTATACGCCTGGCTGCCTGCCCTCAAAAAACACATCAAAAACATCCCACCTCAAAACAATCATGTCGATAACAATAGAGACGATTAACACCACAGAAGCCTTCAAGAACTTGAGAAAAGAATGGAACCGCTTGCTGGAACAAAGCCCGGTTCAATCCATATTCCTGACCTGGGAATGGCTGTACACCTGGTGGGATCATTTCGGCGCTGACAAGACCCTTCATATCTTGCTGGCGCGAGATTCCAGCGAGATTGTGGGCATTGCCCCTTTGATGATCACCACCGCGAAACGGCTGGGGTTCAGGTTTAGAATGCTGCGCAATCTGGGAATGCCGGATGTAGATGTCGCCGGCTTGATCGTGAAGGATGGCGATCAAGAAGTTGTTAACCACTTCTGCCAGGAAATTCAAAACGCCTCAAGACAATGGGATATCTTGGAACTGGGTGAATTCCCTAACGCTGTGCTTGATCCTCAAACCATCGTGCGCCAGTTCCACGAGGCTAATTACCTGAGCCGCCTGATGCCCAAATTGCATACCTTTATCCCCACAACGGGAAACTGGGAAGATTACTATAAAACCCTGGCAAAGCATCACCGCCGTAGTATGCGCAGAAAAGAAAGGCTGTTGGCAGAAGAGCACAAATCTGTTGAATACCAGCGCTTTAATGAGGGCAAAGTTCGGCCAGAACATTACAACATCATTTTCAACATCAATGCAAAAGCGCGTTTTCCAGAACTTTATGCCACAGAATCATTAAGGAACTTCCATCTGGCGCTGGCAAAGCCGGATGTTTTACAACACGCTGTGGACATCTCCTTTTTCCTGGTAAACAACGTTCCAATCGCCTTCGATTACGGTTTTTTGTACAATCAGGTATATGAAGCCTGGCGAGGCGCCTACACCCCCCGCTGCAGCGAATATTCTCCTGGCAGCCTGATATTCTTAAAATTATTGAACCACAATTTTACTTCCGGCTATCTGGGCGTCGATCTTCTTAGAGGGGAACACGATTATAAGAAACGCTGGCGCGGCTATGACCGGCCTTTTACCTTGCTCTGGGTCGTCCCACGCCGAAAAGTTCTTGCTTGTGCAGCCTATATCTGGCTGCCCGACCTGAAAAAACGGGTGGTTAGCCTGCTCAAACGCCGCAATGCAGATTCCCGTGATGCTGAGGGGGAAGATTGAGAAGTTATTCTTGTTTACGAATAGTTTTTTTGAGAAATTGTAAAGTTTCAAACACAAGCTGGCGTTGTAAAACCCACAGCGTTCCGATGTAGAATCCACCCCCCACCAGAATACCACCCACCAGTTGAATAATGTCCGGAATGCCAGCCATTAGTTTCATAGCCAGAGAAACCGCCACGCTCATCACACCTGCTGCCAGAAAAGCTGGCGCTAAAGCCTTCAGGATTTGAAAGACAGGCATTTTCAATACCCAGGATGCGACAGAAAGCTCCAGGATGGTGGTGGTAATCGTCAAAAGGGTTAAAGACCAGGCCATCGCATAAACGGATTGAAAGGTTAATGCCACCCAAACAAAAATTGGGACTTCATAAAGCACCTCAATCAAAGAAAGCCGGGAGAGGATGTAAGGCCGGCCGGTTGCTTTGTACACGCTGCCAGCAGAGTAAGAGAGGGAAAGGATCATACTATACAAGGCGATAGCTTGAACAACCGGGATCGAGCTTTCCCACTTCTGAGAAAAGACGACCAGGACAAAGGGGCGGGCAATCAAAGCCAGACCTACTCCAATGGGAACAGTGATCAAGGAAAGATAGCGGGTTGCAATCTCAAATCCCCGGCGCAACACCGCCAGGTCTTCCTGGATTGATGTATAAACAGGGAAGATAACCTGACTGACGATGCTGCAAAATTGCCCAATCAGCAAATCTGGCACTCGAAAAGCCAGTTGGTAGATCCCCAGGCCAACAGAGCCGATATAACGCCCGATGAGAATAGAAGGTGTACTGCTTTGGATAACAGATAAACCGCTCACCCCAACGATATTGATCCCATACGCAAGCATACTGCGCGCTTTTGAAACCGAAAAACGAAAAGAAGGCCGCCAGGGATAAACCAACCAATACATCACCACCCCACTCAACGTCCCGGCTAACTGGCCTGCAATCAAGCTCCAGTAACCAAAACCCAACGCCGCCAGCACAATCGAGATGACGCCTTTTCCAATCGCTCGTACAAATTCTGGCAAGAATTTTTTTCGAAATTGCAGCTCCTTGCTCATCAACACGCTGTGAACATTCCCCATCGCAGAAATCGGAAAAGTCAACGCCAGCAGGCGGGTGACCGAAACAGCGCGTTGATCCCGAAAGTAACTGCCTACCCACGGGCCGGCTGCCCAAGTGATCAGGAAAAGAGAAACAGCCACGGCAAATCCAAGCCAGAACCCAGTCGAGCTGGTTTCTTCATCCTTTGGATGATAAATCAACGCCTGGCCAATTCCCAAATCGGCAAACACATCCAGAAAACCAATCACAACCAGGGCATATCCCGCCACGCCAAAGTCATCTTTTTCCAGCAGCCGCGCCAGAATGATCGTGCTTAGCAATACCATTACCTTGCCGCTGTAATAGGCAATATACGACCAGAATGTGCCGCTGATTGTTTTCTTGCCCAGGTTCAATGCCAGGTTTTCCATGAAGTGTTCGAGCTCGCAATCATTCTTGAGATATTCACTCGATTATATACGTTTCAACAGAATCCGGCAAACAACGAGGCCGATTCGTTAGGGCATTCGCATTCCATTGTTTGCAACCCACTAGAGAGAAATTTTTGGGTTATGTAATCACCCTGCCAGTTCGTGGTAAGTAAAGAATGGTTTCGATTCTAATTTGGATTATTCAATTTTCTTGCATCGCCGAGATAAATTTGAGTTACGGTAAAACAAAGGCAAACTTCATAAAATAAGGCATGCAGCGAGATAAGTCTTCGCGCTGAAATCATGGAGCAAATCCAGGTTCTTCCCGCTCTTCTATCCATCCAGTTTGGCGCCGTGATCCAAATTGCTCAAGAGATCAACAAATTAAGCCTCGCTACGCATTCCTGGCTGCCAGAGGCGCCTCTGACAACGCAGGACGCTATACTACGAATTATGGATTGGGTTCGATGAACGGGCTGCTCGTTGCGCTGGCAACGCCCTCCTTATTCACTTTTTACAAATCTCTGATCAAGAAGAAACCCTCAAGCTGGCGCAGTCTTCCATACAAATTCCGGCAGGCATTCCAGAATGGATTTCGCCTCTAATTACCATTGTACCAGGCCAATTGTTTGCCGATCACCTGGCGGGCTTACAGGGGTTCGATCCAGAGAACCCTCACTATTACTCTCCAGAAGCAGGATCAGAAGTTAAGCTCGTGCTGAATATCAGCCAAAGAGGGATAGAGCCGGCGGTACAGGTTGTAATAGGGTTCATATAACCTCACACTTGCAGGATCAGGCGCTACAGAACCGGTCAAACAGATCATTTCAGTGCAGGCAGCGTCGACATCCGGCCACATTCCTGCTCCTACGCCAGCCAACATAGCCGCCCCAAAAGCAGCGCCTTCCGTGGTATTGACCGTGACTAGCTCGGTTGCCAGCACATCAGCCAGAATCTGCTGCCACAAGCGGCTTTTCGAGCCACCTCCAGAAACCCGCACCTGTTGGACCGTGTCCAAACCCGCCGACCGGATTAACTCGAAGCCATCTCGCAATCCAAACGCGACGCCCTCCAGCACCGAGCGGCTGCAATGCGCTTTGGTATGGCGCACCGTCAAACCGACAAAGGCGCCTCGCGCCATCGGGTCTGGATAAGGTGTTCGCTCCCCTGTTAGATAGGGCAAAAACAATAATCCTTCACTGCCTGGAGGTATACGTTCTGCAGGTTGCAACAGCTCCTCAAAACTTTGACCCGGTGAAAAAGTATCTCGGTACCAGCGCAGACTACCTGCCGCAGACAGCATCACTCCCATCAAATGCCAGCGGCCAGGAACAGCGTGGCAAAAAGCATGCAGCCGTCCTTGAGGTTCGATAAAAGGCTGGGCCACCGTGGCAAACACAACCCCTGAAGTCCCTAAAGTGAGCGCTACAACACCAGGCTGAACGGCGCCTACCCCAACGGCCTGCGCCGCCTGGTCACCGCCACCTCCAACGACCGGCGTACCAGCCGCCAGACCGGTTTCTTCTGCAGCCTGGCGGCTAATCCGTCCTGTGATTTGTGTCCCTTCATACACTGTAGGAAGCCAGGTGCGGGGGATCTCTAATGCTCGGAGGATTTCATCCGACCAGATGCGTTCTTTCAGGTTTAAGAGAATAGTTCCGGCTGCGTCGGCGCAATCCGTCGCGAACTCTCCGGTCAAGCGATAACGAATATAATCCTTGGGCAGCAAGATATGGCAAATTTTTCGATAAATTTCTGGTTCGTGGCTGCGTACCCAAAGAATTTTAGGCGCGGTAAACCCTGTGAGGGCATCATTACCGGTGATTTCAATCAACCGCCGCGCCCCAACCCGTTCACGAATCTGATCGCATTCCGCGCCGGTGCGCTGGTCATTCCATAAGATGGCTGGCCGCAGCACCTGCCCTCGCTTATCTAGCAGAGTCAATCCATGCATCTGTCCTGTTAAACCAACGCCGATCACCTGGCTACCCGAGATGCCGGCCTGCTTCAAAGCCTGACGAATCCCCGTCCTCACAGCCTGCCACCACTCTCCAGGGTCCTGTTCTGACCAGAGCGGTCTGGGCGTCGCAATCGAATGTGGTTGGGTTACGACTGCCACCACCAGACCAGAAGCATCAACCAGGAGCAGTTTTGAACCGGTCGTAGACACATCGATTCCAAGCAAATAATTAGGCGTCATTTCGCACATCCGGATGAGGAAAATTTATCGAAAACCAGCGGTCCGGTTCTGGACAGCAAGATCTAACGCAACCCCATTAGCAGATCGGTTACCCATTGATCAAGGCGCTCATACTGCAACCCCTTGCTGGCAATCTCCTTTCGATCAAACACAAAGGCTTTCAAAGCGGCGGCTTTTTCACGGGTGTACGGGCCCTGAAGATCACCTAGGGCTGTGTTCTCCGCCTGGATTTCTTTAAGGAGCGATTGGATCTCTTGATCCTGGTTGAACTGGCGCGCCTTTTCCTTAAAGATCAGGTATGTCCTCATACAACCGGCTGCAAAGTCCTTAACGCCTTCTAAGTCCTCGGTTCTAAAGGCATGGGCATCAAAATGACGGCTGCCATCATAACCTACATCTTCTAAAAACTTTACCAGGAAGAAAGCCTGCTTCCAGTTTTGGGTTCCAAAACGCCAGTCCTGGTCGAAACGCACATAGTTCTGATCGTTCAGATCGATATGAAACAGTTTTCCTGCTTCCCAGGCCTGTGCAACTGCATGAAGAAAATTCAAACCGGCCATGTGTTCATGCGCCATTTCAGGATTGACACCGACCATATCTGGATGAGCCAGCGTAGCAATGAAACCCAGCATCGCGCCAGTGGTGGGGAGATAAATATCTCCGCGGGGCTCGTTGGGCTTGGCTTCGAGTGCAAAGCGATAACCATAACCCTGGTCTAAGTTATATTCACAAAGATAATCCAGCGCCTCACGCATTCGTTTGATGCCGTCTGCGGGGTTTTTTGTGGAGTCCGATTCGACCCCTTCACGGCCGCCCCAAAATACATAAACTTTGGCTCCCAATTCTGCGCCAAGGTCCATACCGCGCATCACTTTTTGCAAAGCGTACAATCGTACCCTGGCGTCATTCGAAGTAAAGGCCCCATCTTTAAAAATCGGATCTGAAAAGAGATTCGTCGTCGCCATAGGCACAACCAGACCGGTCTCTTGCAATGCTTTCCTAAAATCCCGTACAGTTTGATCTCTTTCAGAAGGGGTGGCGTCGATTGGCACAAGGTCATTATCATGGAAGTTAACCCCATAAGCGCCTACTTCAGCCAAAATGTGAACAAGCTGAACGGGCGTAAGCGAGGGGCGTACTGGCTGCCCAAATGGGTCAGCCCCAACGCTACCCACCGTCCATAATCCGAAAGTAAATTTATGCTCAGGCTTTGGCGTGTAAAGATCAGACATGACATTCTCCTTTTACCTAAATAATGTTATTTTTGAAGAAACGAAGCTGAAAAGAAATCATCCAGCATATAGGCAATTCCACCCATCAAGCAAGTATCTGCGCCATGAGCAGAAGAGACAATTAGGACAAACTGCGCTGGCGGCTCAAGAACGAACGGTTTCAATTCTGATTCGATGATCGGAATAAGGAACATACTGGCAAGGTTTGGCGCTCTCCCCAGGACCTCCAGCTCGGGGTCGAAAATGTTGATGAGATTGCCAATCCCTATTGCCAGGTTCTCACCTTCCTCTTGCATAACTCGAAGCGCCGCAGGGTCGCCCGCGCTCCCAGGCAAAACCACCTCATCAAAGGTTAATGAAATACTTCCTTCCCGCGATCGATCGCGCAATTTACCGCTCGAAGCCTCTGGCAAAAGTTCGCGCACATGCCTCAGCACGGCCTGCAGGCTAACATAAGTCTCCCAGCAGCCCCGTTTGCCATCACCGCACAGATTGCCCTCTGGATCAATCGTCATGTGTCTGATCTCTCCTATAAAACCACAAGTGCCTCGGAAAAGCTCCCCGCCAACCATGATCTCCCCTCCCAGGCCAGTACCTGCGCTGAGACAAACAATATTTTCCCTTTTGCCGCGCCAAAACGACACTCGTCCAAATCAGCGCTGTTGGCCTCATTCTTAATAAACACTGGCAGTTGAAATCTTTAATGAAAGAACAGCCGGATAGGGGGCATTACGCCACTCCAAATTTGGCGCAAAAACCAACTTGCCTTCAATAGCATCTACCAGGCTTGTGACGCCCACACCAATCCCAATCGAGCGTAGCCCATGGTTTTTCCGGGGGAAAGGGCTTCTGCTGTTAAGTGTTGGGCAGATTCCAAAATAAAAAACTGGTTTTCAGCCAGAAAAGAAGGTATCTTTTTCCGAAAAAGTTTCCTCACCGCGCAATCTGTTAAAGAACAGGGAGAAAATCAACCCCAATATCCAGCGATACCACGCAGCCCCCCAGTGGCTTGAGCGTTAAGCGCAGATCAGGGCGTCCAATGCTACTTGCCTCTAATTCAGCTTCAACAACAAAACCGGCCGCGATCAGATCTCCCACAATACTTGAGATCGTTGAGCGGTTACATCCTGCGCGGGCAGAAATCTCAGCGCGGGAGAGAGGCGCAAAATTCCGGATGCAATCCAGAACAATAGAGGTATTGATCCTCCTTACAAATTCCTGACCAGAGATCTGGCTGGCCATAATTGTATAATTTTTTTGCCGCCTCAACAAACTAATTGAGAGTATAAACCAACAAAAGGTCTTGCGTCAACCTACTTGTTGTTCTAACTATTTTTGAAACAAAATAAAGTAAAATTAATGCTTACCTTTCGTCTGTGGGTTGTGAAACCGATGGCTATGGTTAAAATCGAAACTGTCCATAATATTCGTCCTGACCTGGGAAACGAATTTTCCCCAGGGGAATTCGTTCCCAGAACCAAAGCAATGGCTGAAGCATACCAGTGGGGTAAGCAACTGCACGCCGGGCAAAAACGGTTAAGCGGCGAACCCTACTTTGAAACCCACTGCGGTTGGGTCGCGGCGTTTATAGATCGACTGGTGGGCAATGAAGCCTGGACCATTGCGGCGCTGCTACACGACGCCGTTGAGGATAAGGGCGGTTCGTTGCAGGAGATCAAAGAACGTTTCCCTGGAACGCTTGGAGAAGAAGTCGCACACATCGTTGATGGGGTCACCAAGTTGAGCAACCCCCGCGACGGGCGCTCGCGCGAATTGGAAACCCTGCGCAAGATCGCCATGTTCCGAGACCCGGCCGTCTTCCTGGTCAAATTGGCTGACAAAAGCCATAACATCCTGACCCTTCAGTACATGCCAAAGAGCAAAAGAGTACAGAAAGCAACCGAAGCGATTCGCGCCTACGGCAAGCTTGCTGGTATTCTAAACTGTTACCGCTGGCGCTGCTGGCTAGAAGACACCGCTTTCCCTCACGCCGAGCCCGATACGTATCAGTTTATAAGAGAAAAAATCGATCAGGACCCGCGCATGGATCCCGCTTTTATCAACCCGATGATGGAACAACTTGCCCAGGTGATGGACAAGGCAGGTATCCCCGGCGAGATAAGAATTACTGTAAACGGGTACTGGCAAGCCTGGCAAAAATTGCGCCGGCTGGCGCGTGCCAGAAAAGCTTCCATCAGCGACTTCTCGGCGCTCAACGATTTGATTAGTTTTCGCATGGTGGTTCACAGTAAAAATGAGCGGGATTGTTATCTGCTGCTGGCAGATGTCAATCGCTACTTTGGGAACTACCTGGATCAAGATCGTTTTGATGATTACATCGCTTGCCCCCAAAATGGTTATCGCGCTCTCCAGGTCACCACATGGTTACCAGATTACGGCGCTGTTGAGGTTGCCATCGCAACGGAGGAGATGGAAGGCGAAAACCTTTGGGGAGTGGTTTACGCAATAAACAACAAAAAAGACATCAGTTACTACAGGCCAATTGAGATCTTAACGCCAACCGGCGGCGCTCGCTTTCTACCAGAAGGTTCCAGCGTTTTGGACGCGGTGGCCTCCATTCAACAAGAGTTTCTTTTGGATAAAATCAGCGCCGTAAAAGTAAACGACCAGCTCGCCCGGCTCTCCGACAAAGTAAAACCCGGCGACATTGTTGAAGTAGTCACCAGCGGCAGCCGATTAACGCCCACTCAAGAATGGTTGAACTTTGCTAATGATA
>Ga0067045_1029871_pt1 | contig 17893 bp, 17 predicted proteins | sample TerdegcTABiofilm_FD_59184 | JGI IMG/M metagenome (GOLD analysis project Ga0067045, IMG submission 59184) | Combined Assembly of (Gp0054472, Gp0054536) Wastewater bioreactor microbial communities from Singapore -Terephthalate degrading... | reverse complement strand
CCCGCGGCCGCAGGAGAATGTCCTATTGCCGGGAACCCTGCGCCGTGCGCTATCACCGGCGCAAGCAGGACTGCAACGAAGAGGAGATACAACCGCATTTTCATATCAGAACCTCCACATGGAAACACGCGTCATGCCGGTGCGCTGTTTAAAATTCAAAGGTGAGAGCGAACTCTCCACCGATTACCGGGTCTATGGTGCGATCCGGACGCGTGCCGAAAAAGTTCCCTGCCACGCCCGTCTGCCATCCGGCCACAGACCTGTCTATGCATGCATAGCTGAACCATTTGCCCGGCTGCCAATACCCAACCACTACACCGGCGTTCCACCCTTCCAGGAGCTTCCACTCCAGCCCCAGGTCGATCTCGTATCCCAGTGCCGTGTCAGGAATGTTGGGGGAGAAAGGATACCGGTTTATGGTGAAGTCCAGGTTCCCATCCGGATCCGAGGCGAAATTGCCCGCTCCTGCATTTGGACCTATGCAGCCCCAGCTATATCCATGAGAAGTTCTGTTCGCGTAGAAGATGCTGCCGTATATGTTGAGGTTGGCAGCCACCGCATAGTCCAGCCTTCCGGCCAGCACTGACGCATCCCGCACGTACCCGTCTCCGGAGAGGTTGTACGCATTGAGACCCGCACCATAGTTGTAACTGAAAAGGTAGCTGAACGGCCTGAACACGTCGAAGTTCCCCAGGTGGCGATCGAAATTGCCGTGCCGAACGAATGCCGCAGGCTGCCGGTCGATCAGCACCCCGTTCCTCCTGTCCGGTCCGGGCGTCCACGCGTGAAGGAGGGTGACCACTGCAGGTCCTGCAACCGCTCCTGCCTGAATCATGTACCTCCACTGCTCGATGTACTGGGTATTCGGCGGGATCAGATCATTGACGCCAGCATGCCATCGGTCTGTCCAGTACAGCCACGCAGCCTCGGCATTGAAAAAGAACCGGCCGTTGTTGTACTTGAGAAACGCAGTCCCGTGGGTGAGCTCAGAATCCTGGGCTACCAACGGAAAGACAGGGGGATTGGCAGGATTGATCAGCAGAGCCTCCGGGCCTATATGGTAGCTCCCGTACGAACCAAGGGCCCCGGCACGCAGTGGCCCAGACGAGTACTGGACGAATGCGAGGAAATCCTTGGAAAAGGCTCCCGCCTTGTCCGCCCTGCTGAAATACTGGCCCCGATACGGGTCCGTTCCGGCTGCGTCCGCGTACACGGGCAGATTGTACGGATCGTCCTCCTCATAGGCCGGGATACTGGAATTCCCTGCAAACCTGTACGGATAGAAGGCTATCCCGATGTCAAAGGGGCCGTACGGCGCAACCACCGAAATAGACTCTGTAGTCGCAGCATCCTCACCGTCGTACTGGAGGCCTGTGCCGAAGCTCCAGGGCCTCTTGCCGATCCCGAAGACCCCCCATGGGCTCTGCGCTGTCACCCAAAACATGGACCACTGGCCTTCGCTGAAGGCCGCATTGGCTCCCGGTGCGTCCTGAGTGTGATAATCGGATGCAGCAGGATCGCCGTACGTGCCGAGCCTATACCTGCCGGTGATGCGAACAGCCTCGTTGATCTTGACTACCGGCTCGAGCTCCACATTGAAATAGGACCACCCCGCGTTTGCACCCGTGGTGATATTGGTGTCAAACTGCCCACCATTCCAAAAATTGAGGTTGGCTGCCCTGGTTCCAGCACCGTTGTCCACGTTGTACGGTCCGAGGAACCCCTTGCTGCCTCGCTGGTTGTACCACTCATAGCTCCAGTTGAACGACCCGGCCAGCTCGAATTCCCAGGCCTGGACCGGTGTGGCAAGGAAACACGAACTTGCTGCGAGCGTAAGGACCGCCAGCATCAGAAAATGAATTGGTTTCATAACCCCTCAATCCTCCTTATACATGCAAGGTCGGCATAGCCGACGACAAAAGAAAAAAACGTGGTGAAATGCGTTGCCGTGAGCAAACGCACGGTTTACGGTTGCATGCGAGCGGATGAAGCCCCTCGCTCCTTTGTCTTGCAGCATGGGGAGAGCAAGCTGTTGTTCATGACACGATTCCGTTCTTTTCCGAACGAGGCATAACAAGGGCCGCCCTCTGGTTCTTTAGTGTCGTTGTGCCTTCTCGGCCTGGTTGGCCCACCAAAGGTCGCGCTCTTCTTGTTCAGAAGTGGCCCTGCCGAACCTTCCCGTCAGAAGGAGTCTCATTCTCTCCCTCGTCAAAAGCGCTGTCGCTGTGGTCCCGGTTACATGCAAGGTCATGACCGGTACAGCATGGGTTCGCACATGAGCACCCGTGTCCACACGAGCAGGTTTTTTCGTTACTGCTCAGGCTTCCTTGGAACGACCGAAACAGCCCGACCGCCGCAACCAACAGGATTCCAACAAGCAGCGCAACTTCCATGGCAGAGTCCCCTCCGGAACGTAAGTTTGGAAGTTCTGATTATGTTTGTCGTCTCTAATTCTATGGCCAAAAAAAAGACGGCTAGCGATACCAATATAGGGGAAGGAGGCAGCCCCTCGTCTTGTTCCTGCAAGCGCCTCACACAGTCGCGAAACAAGGGGCTGCCCTTGGGAAGGCACGAGGTAAAACGTCACTCTCCTCGAATTCAGGGAGCGACTGACTGAGAGGATCCATGTGCCCCATTGAGTGTACCGGCGATTCCATTCGACTCGCGTCCGAATAACGGGATCATCTCGATGGAGGACTTTTGGCACAGGCTCGACGTCCCTTCGTTTCTCGAAATGAGGGTCATTTCCAACCGGTAAGCGGGGTGTCTCTACAAACATTGCAACGATTCCTCAATTGATCCGCGCGGGGAGAAACATTCGTGCCGTTCCGTGCACGGCTATGGTGGACGGCCTCAAAAACCGGTCCGAACCCGATAGGCAAACTGAGTCATGGTGGCCCGTCTGAAAGCCCTAGCCGCGCTCTACTATAGGAAACTCCTAGGCTACCTGGGACTCGGAGAAATGCTCCTCTATAGCCATCCTGAAACCACTCAGTCCCGCTGTGCGGGGAAAGCAACACGCAACACCATACTTCTTGCAGAGTTTCTTCACAGACTTCACGGCATTGTGGCTGTTTACCTCGACCGGGCAGACGACCAAGTCGGCCCTACGAACGCAGTCTTGGATGAGCCATTCGCCTCCCCGGCAGTCCCCGTCGTGTCGTTGAAATGTGCCTCCCATTGCCTCCACGACGTTCCTGTAATGGCACTCGAGGCTACTAATACCGCCTACCATGGTCACATGTTTCTGACTCAAGAAATCCCGGTAAGGACAGTGACAAGCGCCGGGTTCTTGGCTCTCGGTGGCTTCATCGCGACCCGTCTGGGAAACCTCTCGCGCCAGAACCTCGATCTCCTTGCGCAGTCGAGAGCACTCCTCTTCCAGGCTTTGCTTCTGAGCTTGTGTGTCCTCCAGAAACATTTGAAGCCGCACCAGCTTCTCGGTCTGATCCACTCGAACAGGCTCGACCGGTGCCTGAGATCTTCCGGATCCCGTTTGGGACGCTTGTGCTGCCTTCACCTCTTCGAGCTGCATGCGGAGGCGTTCATTGAGCTTTTCATGCCGCTCGACCTCCCCTTGGAGATCCAGTATTTGCCTCTTCAACCTGGTAGCTTCTTCAGCGGCCTTGTCCTCTTCCGCGCGCTCGTTGGCTTTCTTGGGTGCAGACTCCCAGAATTCTCGCATTAATCTATGCTCGAGCATGTGAATGAATCCAAACAGCGCGGTTTCGACAGAAGCCCCGTTTTCCAACCCTCTCGTACTAAGATCCCATAGGATAGCCCATAGGGGAATTTCCCGATTCCCGTCGCTGTCGGTGACCGACTCGATGAGCTCACAGGCTTCCAACGCGGACAACCGGTGCGAATACCGGGCGAATCTCGCTTGGATCATCTTCTGGATATGCCGGGCAACCTTGTTGTCGCTGCCACAAAGCTGAACGGCAGTGGAGTGAAGAGCGAACTCATGATCCATCAACGGATCGTTGTGCGAGATTCCGAACTTCCTCGCTATCTTCTTCAGGTCTTCCAGGTCAAAAGCCATACCGATGACCTTACAAATTGTTTGATGCTGCAATTCCCACAATTTCCTCTGAGGTTTCATGCGTACTTCCCCGAAGTGACGAGGTTTCTTCACCCGCCTCCTGAACACCAAGGGTAATGGCGAGTTTGGTGTTAGACAGCTCTAACAAACGTAGCTTAGCCTGTCAAGCTTTTTCTTACCACACCTCACCCCTCCTTTCCGAAATCCTCCCCCTCTAACCCTGTCGTCCGGCAAAGCGGATTTTCACTGCTGGCACAGCCTGTGCGGTCCGTTAGTAGTTGTAGCGAAGCATATTGTACCCGATGCCAAAAGTTCTTTCCGCTTCCCATATGCCGAGAACATTTATGGGAGGTTCGCAGACCGGTGGGACGGGCGTCTGAAAGTTTCTCAAAAGCCGGCAGTCCGTTATAATCGTGGCACACCCCCTCACCCTGACCCTCCCCCCGAAGCGGGGGAGAGGGGATTTTTAAGGCTCCCTCTCCCTCTGGGAGATAGTTAGGGTGAGGATGCCTTTCCATGCATCGCCGCTCGATTGTGCTACGATTCTTGGTGTGTCCCGAGTTTCGAGACACTTTCGTCTCGCCCGTCAGTGTTGAGGAGGAGAAACGGAAATTATTATTGGCACCCGCTATAAGAGCAGGTCGGGACCTCACCAGCAAACCGAGTCATTAACGACAGCGTGAAAGCAACGGCCGCGCTCCACTGTCGTGTCGGCCATAAGCCAGGAGGTCCCGAGGCATGGATAGGAAATCTCAACCTCTATTACGGCCACATGTCGAACGAAGGCTCATTGGCTTTCAACTGCAATGATTGCCACGCCTGTTCATTGCGTGGCAGTATAGCAACGGACGGAGGCCTCGAACCTTTGGCTGAGACGGGGGGGCGAGTCGAAAGGAGCCAGGAGCCGAGGGGACCGGCCGCGTTGCTTGACAGGAAATGCCATCGGACGGGTCACGACTTGAGACCCGACGCGGGCCGGACAGCCCTAGTCCCGGTGAGCCCGTTCGATGGAGCGGTGTTTAGTCCATTGTTGGCTCGGTGTTGGCCCAGATTGCTCCTCGTTGCCTGCAAGCAAGCATGGAGTGTCCGGCGCGCCGTGTGAGTGCTCCCAATCTGTGGGGTGCATGCATTACTGCCCACGAGATCGATTCTTCGTTCCCCTTGTGATCGGGAAGGGTAACGTGAACGCACGTCGTTCACGTGGCGAAGAACGAAACGGGCAATGGCGCTCGGGTCGACCGTTCAATGAGAGGTACAGGAGGGCTAGATGAAAAAATCCTACTCTGTCGAAGGGCATTGCGATCCCGCCTTTGCTGCCGTGAGAGAAGCCTTTGCAGGTAACTTCGAGGCTGGTTTGGAAGTGGGGGCTTCGTGTGCGGTCACGGTCGATGGTGAATACGTAGTCGATCTTTGGGGAGGCTACGCTGACGCGGCTCATACAGTTCCTTGGCAGCGGAACACGATCACAAACGTTTACTCAACTACAAAGGTCATGACCACTCTATGCGCGTTGATGCTGGTTGACCGGGGACAACTGGACCTGGATGCCACGGTTGCCTGCTACTGGCCGGAGTTCGCTACGGCTGGAAAGGACCGAATACTGGTCCGCTGGTTGTTCTCTCATAGTGCTGGCCTTTCAGGCTTCAACGAGCCGCTTCCCCTGGAGGCCCTCTCCGACTGGGAGCGCGTTACCCTGCTCCTGGAAAATCAAGAGCCGTGGTGGGAACCAGGAACCCGAAGCGGCTATCATATGCTGACCTTCGGATATCTGTTGGGGGAGCTCGTCCGGCGTATATCGGGCAAGACCCTCGGTTCTTTTTTTCGGGAGGAGGTGGCCCTACCGCTGGCCGCGGATTTCCACATCGGCCTCTCAGAGGAGCATGATACTCGTGTGGCAGAGCTGATCCCTCCCCCGCCAATGGAGCTCCCTCCTCTCGACCCGGAATCGATCGCAGGCAGGACCTTGGTCAGTGCGCCGATCATGCCTGCCTATTCCGATAGGGCCTGGAGAGGTGCTGAAATCCCTGCCAGCAACGGGCATGGAAACGCTCGTTCCGCTGCGAGAGTTGGCTCTGTCCTGGCTTGTGGCGGTGAAGTGGATGGTGTGCGGCTGCTTTCACGAGCTTCAATCGATCGTGCGCTCGAAGAGCAGTCAAATGATATCGACCTCGTGTTGGGTCTGCCGATACGGTGGGGGCTCGGCTTTGGGCTGGCGAGCGAGAAGCTCCCGGGCCTGTCTCCGCGCTCATTCTACTGGGGCGGCTTTGGAGGCTCGTGGCTGGAAATGGATCCGGAGGCCAGAATGAGTTTTTCTTACGTGATGAACAAGCTTGAGGTTGATCCTGCTGGAGACAAGCGAATGCTCAAGGTGAGAAACGCTGTTTTTTCGGCCATGCGGGCAAAGAAATAGCGGGGAATACGACGGTTATGGCTGCCACGCATATTCAATGTATGGCAGCCATTGCTAACCTTCTCGCAACCTCGACGCGGCCGAATCGAAATTCTGTCGAAACCGTTTCCTTTTTGGACTCGAGCGTATATGCTTTAGGAGTGGGGCTGGCAACATGAGCGGAGGATTGAGGTCAGATGGACAAGGTTGTCGTAGTCCTCGCGTGTCTGGGGTCGTTTTCCATATTGTGCCAGTGGTACGTATTTGTTTCATTGCGGAAGTACCTTTTTGGACGCTACGCGCCGATCAGCCGGTCGGTAGCGTATCCGGTACTGGCCGGCCTGGCAGCATTCAATTTCTTTGCGCTGCTCTTGTCGTTTAATTCCTCTTGGCTTCCTCCGGATTCTCTGGGACGGAAGATCGCGACCGTTATCTATTTCAGCTACCTCGGGCTCGTGCTAGTGCTCTGTCTGGAATTCTTGTTGATCGGGGCGCTGTCCATAACGTGGAGTATCAAAGACATTTTCGCCGGCGTTTCTGGGCGCGTACGGAAAGGCTCTCATCTCCCGTGCGCGGATGAGCGTGGGTGCGTAGGGAGCAACGAGAAAGTGAGGTTTGATCCGGCCTCGGATGAAGCTTCGACGCAGGACCGTGCCCTCGGCCCTTTTGCTAACGATGACGCGCCATTTTCAGCCACTCGACGGAGTTTTCTCAAATGGACCACTGCTGCAGGAGTGACGACCGCTCTCGCCTATGCCGGTCGCGGCGTAGCGCAGGGATACCAGGGACCTGTGGTTGAAGAGCTCGAATATATCCATCCATTGTTGACCGGGTCCAGCCGCCCGATCACTCTTCTCCATGTCACGGATTTTCACTTCGGACTGTTTATGGGAACTCCTGAGCTCTATCGTCTGGTGCGCAGGCTCAATGAGATTGATGCGGATGCCTTAGTCATCACTGGCGATGTTTTTCATTCGTCTCATACACCGGTGGAAATCGCTGCCCCCATTCTGGAGACGCTTCGCCCCAGAGAATTCGGCACTTACGCGATTCTGGGAAATCACGACTTCTATGCCGGGGAGTGGCGGTCCGTGCGGGCGCTCAAGAAGAGCGGGATTACCGTGCTAAGGAATGAATGGATAGAGTTGACCCACGGAGAGGTCCCAATCCTGTTGGGAGGGATAGACGATCCGCTTGGGAATTGGGTTTGGGGCAAAGATTTTCCGAATTTTCGCGGATTTCTCAAGAAAGCTCCTTCCCAGCGAGGGCTCCGCATCCTTCTCTCCCATCGTCCGAACGTGTTGCCTTTAGCAGCGCACGGCAAGATTGACCTGGTCCTGGCTGGGCACATCCATGCCGGCCAAGTCATTCTTCCTGCAGGAGGTGAGGGTAGGGGAGTGAGCCTCGCAAGCCTTGTTTCCCCCTATACCCATGGATGGTACCAGGAACGGTCCACTAGCATGTATCTCAACCGTGGAATAGGGTTGACATTCGTGCCGTGGCGGATCAACTGCCCGCCGGAAATCGCTTTGATTCGTTTGAAGGGCGCGGATGCTGCAACCTCCGGAAAGGACGGGGCTATAAAAGATGGATAGAGAGCTCATGTTGCACCGTCACCGCGAGCTCGTTGAAAATGGTTGGGTACGCCGTTTCACTGTGGAGGAGCCCCGGCTTTCAGAGATGCGGGAATTATACGAATCCATGGGGCTAGAAGTCCTTGTCGAACCGGGAATTCCCGAGGAAGGTCAAGAGTGCAACTGTTGTTTTGGGGCAGACGGATTCCAGCAGTCTTGCAAGACGATCTACACGAGAGGAGAGATGTTGTCGGATACGGAAGACGAGCTGTTCGACTAGATCGCCTGCTTTCGGCCCCCCAGTCTGATCGAGGCGCGATTACCTGCCGGCGGACAACTCTACCTCGATGGAGAGGGGTATTTGTCGCGATGCCGGCTTGCGCGGGTGGCTGAAAACTGTTAAGGAAAGGTACGAGGGTGCTTCCCCCAGTCGGCTGACCTGTTGCGATCAGAGTTGGAAATGGCCCCTTGCCTTCGAGGGCGGTCCATACGTATACGCGTAGGGTCCGTGTCAGGCGAACAGTCGCAGGGGAAAGCTCTTACAGTGCGATGAAACCGTAGCGGAGCGGACTAAGAGCAGCTCCGAACCAAATTTGCAGACTGGGGCATAAGCGACAGCGTGAAAGCGCTGGCCGCGCTCTGCTATCTGTTGGTCATGAGTCAGGGCCTTCGCAGGCACTGTTCGGAAATTTCGACCTCTTTCATGACCACATGTCGATCGAAGGCTCATCGGCCTTCGACTGCGATCACTGCCACGCATATTCAATGCGTGGCGGTATAGAGTGTTGATTTGGAGTCCACTATGAGAATTCCCGCATCTGAATCTACCGCAATAAAGAAGGTTGTCGAATGCGAGAATAAGCACAAGACCGAGGTATGGTATATCAGAACACCTGACGGATTGGTTATTGAAGCGTTCGGCATGCCCCATACGTTCCTCCCGAAGAGCCGAGACGACGCCGCGTACAAGAATGGAGATTGTTGTTTCAGGGCCGCGTGTGAAGCAGCATGGGCTGAAGGGTTTTATGTGTAGCATCCGGTCTTGGTGATGAACAGGCCTGGGGTTCGGTTGGGAGCTTTAGCGCTCTGATTTGGCGAATATCCTCTTGAGCTGGAGATAATATTCGACCGCGTGCCTTTTCTCGAAGCTCGCGAGAAGAGAGAAGGGGTTCTTGTGTCTTCGCAGGAAATGGAGGGGCCGGATTATCGAAAGCTCGTACGCTAACGCCCGTGTGAAATGCCGGGCATATTCGTCGTCGGATCCGGCTAGCTTCCGGTTGGCTTTCCGATAGACCTTGGGCCCCCTCTCCCCTCGGTCTGGCCCGAGCAAGCCGTCACGAAAGACGAGGTGACGAATATCCGGCGGGGAGACCTTCCTGTTTTGGATTCTGCACGTAACCGCCACCGTAGGCTCGGCCAGCCTTGGCCAAGGGTAGATGGCGCCAGCAATCAAGTTGCCGAGCCCATAGAATATGTATCCATCCTTCCAGGGTTCATGGGCTTGGATGCGATGAGGGTGGCAACACATTACAAGCGTTGCGCCCGCTTCAATCGTTTCCCGCGCCAGGCTCCTGTGACGGGGAGACGGCAGTGCAACGAAATCCATCCCGCAGTGAAAGCTCACCAGGACTAATCGTCCGTCCTCGCACAGGGTGCGGACATCGTTCAGTACCCTAGATCGATCCAGCCAGTTCACGTGGAGAGAGCGATCGGGGGGAATGCGAGGATTAGTGTCGGCATCTACGTACGCCAGCACTGCCAAGGGTTGACCGTGTATATCGAGAAGCAGGGGGCGTGTAGCATCGGCCTCCGACAGACCTGCTCCGACCCACCGAACGGCTAGGGAATCGAGAAACGATATAGTGTTTTCGAATCCCGACCGCATGCAGTCGAACACGTGGTTGTTTGCCAGGAGAGCGACGTCGAGCCCCAGGTCTTGTATGTTGCTCGCTGCTTCCTCTGTGGTATGAAGGGTCACCTTCTTCAGAGGGTTAATGCCTTCGGAGCCGAGCAGCGGTGCCTCCCAGTTGGCGATTCTCAAATCGGCGGGTGGAAGGGATGCACGGAGATATTCCACGTTCCGGCGAATGGCCTCGTGGTTGTCCGATTCCAGAAATTGGGCAGTCAAAGCTATGTCGCCCAGCCACTGCACACTGATACAATTATGATGTGACATGCGCCTTCGGGTCCGGTCCTACAAATCCAAGATGGTGTGCGCGGAAGTATATCATCAACCATGAGTCACCACGACGACTGCACCGGCTGTCGTTGAGGGCATCTTTGTCCGGCGCAGCAGAAACCTCTGGCTAGCGCTTCATGGCTGGCACTTCCCACGCGAGATCTTCAACGAAGAGCGCTCTCCACTCGCGATGGCGAATGGCTGGCGGCGGCTCTTCATCCCGCCGGAGCGCGACCTTGCTCACCGCTGCACGTTTGAGAAGTGCTTCGGATACAGCTTCTTCATGCAGACGGGGCAGATCCCGTGCGTAAAATCCACTTGGGATCGGTCAGCGATATACTCTTCTATGGGAACCCAGTTTCCCGATTCATCTCGAATATTCTTGCAGTGGAGGCAGATGGGCAATAGACCGCCAAGCGACTGCATCAATATCTTTTCGAGCGCACGGAGGCGCAGGCTGAGCGTCTTGAGCAACTCCATAGCCACGGACGGCGCTCTGGCCATTTCACGGTGAAGGTCCTCGTGGTCGAGGACAAGCACCTCGGTTTCTTCTCTCGCCACAACGGTGGCGGATCGGACCAGGCAATCGATGATGGCCATTTCGCCAAAGTATTGGTACGGTCCAAGCTCGGCAAGACTCCTTTCATTCGTCTCTCCGCGAGATTTCACCACTTCCACTCGACCTCGGACGATGACGAACAGCCTCCGGTCTTGCTCTCCTTCTCGAATGATCTCCTCCCCGAGAGAGAATACCAGTCGTTGAGCACATGCCGTGAGTCGTAAGAGCTCGTCGCGGGCAAGTCTCGAGAAGAGCGGCACCCGCGCCAGAAATCCCACCTCATTTCCCTCTGCGGGGTTTTCGTTCATGATAACCTCCCGGGGTGAGGAGCCGGATTCTCTTTCCGACTCACCTTCGAGTGAAGTCATTGCTCGATTACGTACTCTACGGAATTGAAGTGCGCCTCCGGGGGGACGGAAAACATGTCTGCCCCCCTCCTGTGTTGTGTAGCAAGAATGAGAAGCACCGCAAGATCGCCGTGACAAACACCATCCCTCCCGTGTCCGCATTCATCTCCCGGACTCCCGTGGCAGCCTCATGACAAGCAAGCCCCGCAGGCACGCCCTCGCAGCCATTAGGCCCGCAGTTCCGTTTGCCAGTCCGGATCTGCAGCCTGGGGCAAGGGCTCCTTCGAATACAGAAGGGGGTTCATTTAGACCTCTTGCGCCGCAAATCTATGATCTCCATGCGCTCGTTGGCTTCCGGGTTCTTGGATGAGGGGCCTTCCGTCAAGATGACGAGGTGTCCTTCTATGCCGTGCTCCCGTAACCAGGCCTGGATGAAACTCTGCCAGTCGTCCGGATGATTCGGAAGGTGTAGCGGGAACACGCCGTGCGAGAATAGGAGTCTCTGGCACGTATCCTCATGCCGGCTAGATCCGGTGATCCAAATGGGCAGCCTGAATCGAGCGATGCTCCTCGCTGTAGCCCCGCTCCGTGTAGGTACGAACACCGCTGCGGGGCACACCCGATGGACGGTAGTTGCAACGCTCAGCGCTATGAGGTCTCGGATAGCCACATCTCCCTTTCCATTGTCAGCTTCGAGAATCTTCTGCACCGTGTAACCAGTCAGGAGGGGCTCAGTGGCAACGGCTATTCTTCCAAGCATCTCCACCGATTCTACCGGAAACCGCCCCATGGCAGACTCACCCGAGAGCATAACGCAGTCAGTACCATCCAGGATGGCGTTTGCAACGTCGGTCGACTCAGCTCGAGTCGGTCTGCGGTTGTTTGTCATAGATTCTAGCATCTGAGTGGCAGTGATGACCGGCTTTCCCAGCAAGTTTGCTTTGCGCATGAGACTTTTCTGCACTACAGCGATCTGCTCAATCGGTATTTCCACGCCGAGGTCGCCTCTGGCTATCATGATTCCGTCGGCAGCCTCAATAATTGCATCCATATTTTCGACCGCTCGAGCTCGTTCAATTTTTGCTATCACAAAGGGATGGTACCCGAGCTTCTCCGCAGCTTCACGCACTGCTACGATGTCTGCCGCCGACTCAACGAACGACTGGCTGATTGCGTCCACTCCCTGTCCAAGTGCCCATTCGAGGCATTCACGATCCCGATCGGTGAAAGCGCTAATAGCGAGGTCGGTGTCTGGCACGTTGAGCCCTTTGTGAGAACGGAGCTCTCCGCCCATCAAGACTCTGCACTGCACGCTGGTCGTTGTGACCGTTTCGGCCTGCAGCTCGATGAATCCGTCGTTCAGAAATAGATGATCCCCAGGCGCCACTGATTGGACAAGCCTGGGAAATGTAACCGATGCTCGGGTCCTATCCCCCACGATGTCGTCCGTGGTCAGCAGGAAGGTGTCTCCGGATTGGAGCATCACTGGTTCGGGCGACAGCTTCCCTATCCGGATCTTGGGTCCGGGAAGGTCGGCCATGATGGCCACCCGGGTATCGAGCTTACGTGATGCAGCGCGGATGTTAGAGATGTTCGATCTGTGGCTTGCGAAATCCCCATGAGAAAAGTTGATCCGGGCGATGTTCATGCCTGCTCGGATCATCCGTTCCAGAATCTCAGGGTCCTGGGAAGCGGGCCCGATGGTGCAAACGATCTTGGTCTTGTGCTTTGGTAGTGTCATGACAATCCTTCACTATGGCGCGACGGCGGCTGGTCGACCGGATAGTTCTCTCGCAGACTGTTGTGATACCGCCGTGGGAGAGACTGCCGGTCGCGTGCCACGATCGTTTCGTTTAGGCATTGGTTGTCACAATTTGAAGACTGCGACCATTGATTTCAAAGACTGCCCCAGGTCCTCGAGACGCGTGATCGAAGCCTGAAGCTTTCCAGTCACTTCGAGATTCTGCTTTGTCGCCGAGTCGATACTCACCATAGCCAACGCCAACTGATCGACACCGTAATGTTGTTGCTCGCTCGAAGTTTCGATGACTGCCGCCTCCTCAGCGGACTTGTTTACACTCTCGGCCAAAGCTTCGATCGAAGTCCTGGATACGACCGATTGCTCGACTCCCGTTTCGACCGCTTTGATGCCTTGTTCCGTGGCCATAACCACGGCACTGACGGCATTGCGGGTATCCTCCAGGAGAGCCCGGATCTGGTCCGTGGCTCGTCTAGATTCTTCTGCCAGGCTCCTTATTTCCTGAGCCACGACTGAGAATCCCTTACCGCGATCGCCGGCCCTAGCCGCCTCGATTGACGCGTTGACCGCCAAGAGATTGGACTGATCGGCCAGATCCTGAACTGTTCCGGTGATCTCTTCTATGGCCCTGCTCTGGTCACTCAGGTGCACGACGGTCTGACCGATTGTGTCCATCTGGTCTCTTATGAGATGCATTCTGCTCGTAATGTCTTCAGTTGCCCTGGTTCCCTCCAAGGAGACCGCTGCTGCCTTTTGGGCGCTCAGGGCCACGCTCTTGGCCTTTTCACTCACGAGTTTCGCTGCAATTTTGACCTGTTCTGCTGTAGAAGTGGTCTCCGAAACCGCTGTCGAGGTCTGAGCGGCGTTGGCCGACATTTCCGTCATCATGGTAGCCAATTCGGAAGCAGCTCCTCCCAAGACATCTATGCCATCCAATAACGAGGTGGTCTGGCGTCGCATGTTTCGAGAAAGCTTCCCGACGGCTTTGAGCAAAGCACCGAGCTCGTCTCGCCTCTTGGTCTGCGGAAGCTCGCCAGTCAGGTCCCCATCGGCAATGCGGACGATCGATTCCGCCGCCCTGGTGACAGGGCGTGAGATCCACCTGCCCATCAGGTACGCTACGAGGACGGCAATCACGCCAACGATGACAGCAATGAGCGCGATGCGATTACGTATGGAATAGATAGCAGCGAAGGCCTGTTCATGGTCGGCCTCCACGAGGATGGCCCAGTCGAAATCGGTTGCCAGGCCGGGGTGGTCCTTGAGGCCCACGGGAGAATAGGCCGTTGGTTGCCAATTTCCGGAGGAGGTTAATGCAGCCTCCGCGCCTGTAACTCCTGAAAGAGCCTTAGAAACAAATGGATTTTGCACCTGCTTTCCGAAAACGTTTCCTTCCTCGATCGAGCCGGGATCGGAGCGTATGGTAAGATCCTGTCCTACGAGAAAGGTGCGGACGATCTCGTTGGGCGTCATGGCCACATTGAACAGTGAATCGATTTTCTCAAGTCCCAACCGAAGGACGAGAACCCCTTTGACGGCCTTTCCCTCGTCGGAAACAGGGACTCCCAAGAAGGCTGCAGGCCCCTTGGCGGGCTCGTACTCTGCATAATCCGTCATCGCCGACTTGCTGGATGCGATCACCTTTTTCCAGAGTCCTGCCAGATTGCTGGCTGTCAGAGGTCCCTTCGCCAGATTCGTTCCAAGATCGGCGAGTCTGGCAGAGGTGTACATGACCCTTCCCTCGCGGTCGATAAGGAGGATGTCACGATAACCCGAGATCGAAGGATTGTTTACCGTAAGAAAGCGTTCAAAAAAGCCGTCAATTTTTTTGTACAATTCGGCGTATTCGGTCGAATGCACATTGAAATCAGCCTCTGGCGAAGGGCGAGTATCTCGATGGTACGTTGTGAGCTCTTGTACAGCCGCCTCCGCCGCAGAGCTTGAAGCCAAGAATTCGATCTTCTGCAGGGTGTCGAGCAAATACGACATGAGGTCCCGCTTTTTCGAATCTCGGCCGGCGGCGAGTTTTTCATACTCTTTGCTCTCCAAGGCCGATCTGGAGCTCTTAAATGCCACAAGCCCTAGAATTATTATGGGAATTACGGCTAAGGCTACATGAGAAAGCACCAGACCGCCAGCAAGCTTTCGAGTAAAGAAATTGAACAATGCTTGCCCTCCTTCTCACAGTTGGATGAATCACTACGGCTCGGATGCCGCGAGCTACCTGCGTCATGAAATGTCCGCGCCCTGGGACGAGGTCTCTTGATCGGTTGGATTCGAAGACCTCTTTCTTCCGCACCTCCTCGCAAGCCACTCGAGAGTCCGCGAATGACTGCGAAGCACCAAGAAGCTCGATCTTCTGAGAACTCCGTGTTGTCGCCGAAAGGACTACCTGTCCGAGGGGGCGACTGACACCAAACATAGTCTATCCTACTTCGAAGCTTTGTCCGAAGTGGGGCTGGACTTTCCGCAATCGAACACCGAACGAATGTTATGGAGAAGAGCTTTCCGGATCCGTCACCGGACTGCGGGCGGTCGAAACCGCATAAAACCTGAGAAGCTTTACCAGCTTGCGCAGTTGGTCCGTGTCCTCATCCGACATCGAGACTATCTCGAATCCCGCGATCGCTTTTCCGCCACAGTCCACGTCCTTTACCCATCTACACTTGGCTCGAAACGTGAAAGACTTGAGAAACACGAAGCGGGGATGTTGAATACGGAGAGTCTTGATTTCGTCAATCGAGGCACGGATGCCGGTAGTTCCCAGTCCTTTTGTAGTGAGATCTCTCACCGTGCCTGCCACGTCCGGGAAGTCCACGTCGACGACGGGCAAACCGAAATCGAGATAATATCGTTCCAAGAGCCTGGACTTCCCCATGTCGACTACCTCTTCATACGGTACGGCTCCTTTGGAAAGGTCTCCTCGATTCAAATGATCTCCATCGAGAAGCAACTTGACCGTCTTGGCTAGTGCTCCTGATGAAAGCTCGTATTTCAATTTCAGTTCCGCTTCGTTAAGACCCCGCCTGATATCCCTGATGATTTCTTCAGCCTCGATAGCCCGCATGCCAGCCGATTCATTCGTCTCATCCTGTCGGGTTGAGAAACTCGCGTCAAAGAGCTCGTCAAGGAGAGCCTGGAGTTTTTCCTCAGAAAGGTTGTACTCTTGAAGGAGCGAACTCTCATCCATTCCTTCTTTGAGCTTCTGAACCATCTCTCGGGTCGGAGGGTCTTGATTCGGCATGAGCAACTCCTTGCGTAAGTCGCGACATCCGAGTATATCACGCGCGAGAGATCCTGTGACAGAGAAATACTATCGTGAGTGGCGCTTCCCTTTCAAGGCGACGCGTCATCTCCGGTGTCAATACGGAGGGACATGAAATGATCGTGCGAAGTGTATCGCTGTTTCTCTTGGTAACGGCCTTTCTGTGCACCGCAACCAGCGCAGCAGAGGAGCTCGCAAGGAAATCCTCCCAGACTGTGTACGTGCCTGTGTACTCACACGTGTATGGAGGGCCGAAGAGCCATCAACTCAACCTGACTACTACTCTGATGGTCCGAAACACTGACCCTGCCAACACTATTGAGGTTTTGTCCATAGCGTACCACGATTCATCCGGTCGTCTTGTGAAGGAATTTCTGAAGCAACCGCTGCTTCTTTCGGCCTTGTCGTCGAAGCACGTCATCGTGGAAGAGCACGACGTAACCGGTGGACCTGGACCGAGCTTCCTCGTGCGATGGTCATCGACAAAGCCCGTGAATCAGCCGCTTATAGAGGGAATCATGATAACCACCCGGTCAGGTCTCGGTATATCGTTTGTTACACAGGGAGTGCCTGTTACAGTGCAATCCCCTTAGTAGAGGATTTCATAATTGCGGTCACGTATTCTGCCTCGACTCAGTTGGAGGTTTGCGCTCTGAAGGAGCGCACCTTCAGTAGCCCCGCGAGACGCGGGATTTCAACCTGTGGTTCGGCACGGCACAACCACCAACCGACCCTGAAAGGGTCGACCAAGAGGATTCTCATCGCCAGGTAGAGGAACCGATCATGAAGGAGCCTTGGCTCTCCTGCACTTACATGGTGGACCCCGTCAGGGTCCCCCCTTGTCGGTTCTTTCCTTCCGTGGGTTGAAACCCACGGCTACTCATGGTATGCCCCTACGGGGCATGAAGCAATCAATAATCACCATCATTCCTCTTCTTAATAACCCTGAGATACGTAACCGTACTTATGAAATCGTGTACTAAGGGCACTGATCGCTTCCTTGCTCTCTAACTGTCTACTAATTTCCAGCTCGGTCTGGGCAAGCTTGAACTCCGCCTTCCGCGCAGCCACATTCCCGTTGGCCTCTTTGACTGTTGCTTCGTACTGCCTGGGATCGATCACGAAGAGGAGATCCCCCGCTTTCACCTTGGCCCTTGGCTCGAAGCATATTTTTGTAAGGAATCCAGGGACTCGTGCCCGAATGTCTACAGACTTGAGAGGAGCCTTGGTGCCCGTACATTCTAGATATCTCGTGACCTCCTGTTGAATGGGGAGAGCTACCGTCACCTCAGGCTGACGCAGTCTCTTTTGTGTCGGCTGCTCTTGGCAAGCGCGAAGAAGCCAAAAATAGCGACAACCAGACCGAGAGCGAAAAGCCATCCAGGATTCCGCATGGCGCAATACCTCGCTACTTTCACATGAGCCGATTCTTGGAGTTCGCCTGGAGAGGTGTTAAGTGCGGCGCTGCGCGTGTCCTCAGACTCGAGCCTGCCGACAGCGGCCGGTACTGTATCAGCCGCCATGAGACGTGGCAACCGCAAAGGAGGAGACTGTCGAGCCTTCGAGGATTGTTGGTCCAGCCAGCCATGGTGGTTCTGGAAGACGGGTAGCCATCCTTCCCATGGGTTGGGCATAGCTTACCAATTGGGTTCAGAAGTGTCTTTGATTAGTCCCTAGATCGCGGGTCAAAAAAAGTGAAAAACCTCGTTGTTCTTGAGAGATCAAGAAGATAGAATGCTTTTGTCAAAACGATTCTATCACCAACGAGGTGACGTGATT
>Ga0067045_1029869_pt1 | contig 17898 bp, 16 predicted proteins | sample TerdegcTABiofilm_FD_59184 | JGI IMG/M metagenome (GOLD analysis project Ga0067045, IMG submission 59184) | Combined Assembly of (Gp0054472, Gp0054536) Wastewater bioreactor microbial communities from Singapore -Terephthalate degrading... | reverse complement strand
GGACGAATTTCGGTTGTGGTTCAAGCCGTGAGCACGCGGTGATCGCGCTGAAAAACGCCGGCGTGTCGGCGGTAATCGCCAAATCGTTCGCGCGTATTTTTTACCGAAACTGCATAAATCTTGCATTACCCGCCATCATGATTCCCGAGCTCGATGATTACAGATTGGCCGAGGGCGATGATATTGAAATAAATCTATTCGCCGGAACAATTAAATCAAGTGGTATTTTGCATAACTTCCCGCCGCTTCCTGAAAATATCCTCGAATTAATCGAGAAAGGTGGGGTTTTTGCGCTTTACAAATCATAAAAAACGAACAAATAATTCTAATTGTGTAAACAAGCCGCTCCCTTATGGGAAGGCATTTTTTCAAGGAGGCTTTTCATGAAAACGGTCAAACGTATGGCTGTCATTCTCATCGTCGCACTGATGTGCGTTGGTACTGTCTTCGCGCAGTACCCCACGAGGCCAGTCAATTACATCATTCCTTTCAATCCGGGTGGAGAATCGGACATTTTCGCGAGGGCACAGCAGCCCTTGCTCGAGAAGATCCTCGGACAGAAAGTGATAATTTCGTACAAGATCGGAGGCGGCGGCGCGCTTGGCTGGGCCGAACTCGTGAGGACAAAACCAGATGGTTACACCTTCATGGGCTACAATCTTCCTCATATCATTCTTCAGCCGCTCACCCTCAGCAACGCGGGCTATAAGACGAACGAGATCATCCCCGTGTATACCTTTATGTCCACACCGGATGTCCTTGCGGTGAGCGCTTCAAGCCCGTTCAAGACCCTGGATGACTTCGTTGAATACGCGAAGGCCAACCCAGGCGCGGTAATCGTAGGCGGCAGCGCGAGCGCGTCGGCCAACGAGATCGGACTGGTGATGTTCAATAAGCTTGCGGGAATCAAAACCACGTACATTCCGTTCACCGGATCCGGGGACGCCATTCCGGCGCTTCTCGGCGGACACGTGTCAGCGCTCATGACCTATACGACCATGGGCAAACAGTACGAAGATCAGATTCGGATTCTTGCCGTAGCCAGCGAAGAGAGAGTACCGTCGCTCCCCAATATTCCAACCTTCAGAGAGCTTGGGTACGACCTCGTTGAAGGTGCCTACCGTGGTGCCGCGGTGCCTCCAAACACTCCAGAGAGCGTAATCAATGTGCTCGCGCAAGCTTTCGAGAAGATCAATCACGATGCTGAATTCGCGAAGAGGATGGAAGCGAACGGCTTTAAACTCGAGTTCTATGGTCCTAAAGAGAGCGCGCAGCTCGTCGCGGACAAAATCAAGGCGTACACTCCTCTCGCCAGTGAACTCGGTAAATAACGCGAGCGTGTAAAATTTAAAAGTGGGCGCTCGAAAGATATTCGCGGGCGCCCGATTCTCTTCGCAATGATCTTCGTCGAAGGATGACGCGTATGACATTAGACATATTGTTGCAGTCGTTTGGGGAAATTTTCACGATCCAGAACCTTCTCTACATGTTGATCGCGATTGTGCTTGGCATCATGGTGGGTGCGCTTCCGGGTTTTACCGCGACAATGGCGGTCGCGCTCATGGTACCCTTCACATTTACAATGCCGCCTGCTTCGGGGCTCATCACCATTGGAGCACTCTACTGTGCTAGCATCTACGGTGGAAGCTTCTCGGCGATTTTGATCAATGCTCCCGGAACCCCTTCATCGATCGGAACCTGTTTCGATGGCTACCCCATGGCGAAGAAAGGCAGAGGCATGGAAGCCATCTACACCGCGTCGATTGGTTCTGGAGTTGGAGGAGTGTTCGGAAGTTTCGGACTCCTTTTCTTTGCGATGCCGCTCGCGCAAGCGGCACTTAAATTTGGTCCCCCTGAATTCTTCTGGGTGGCTATTTTCGGACTCACCATTATATCGAGCATCTCCGAAGGTTCTCTGCTGAAGGGAATTATCGCTGGATTTTTAGGAATTTTAATCAGCATGATAGGAAACGCGCCCGTGGGCGGCGACATGCGATTCGATTTCGGTTTGGTATCATTTCAGGGTGGCGTCGAAGTCGTATCTGTGCTCATCGGATTTTTCTGCATTCCGGAAATTTTCAGAATGGCACTCAATCCCTCTGCGGGCTATGCTGAAGAGGGATCCCTGATGTACGAGAAGGGATCGTTTAAGCGAGCCTTCAACCATGTGTTCGGACATCCTCTCGCCACACTGCGAGCTTCGATAATTGGTCTTCTCGTCGGTATCCTTCCGGGAGCGGGCGGCAATATCGCAAATCTCATCGCCTACAATGAGGCAAAACGCGCCTCGAAGCACCCGGAAACCTTCGGAACCGGCGAACCCCAGGGGGTCGTTGCGACCGAGACTGCGAACAACGCAGTCGTGGAAGGAGCTATGGTGCCGCTTCTCGCGATGGGTATCCCCGGTTCTCCCCCCGCGGCTATCATCTACGGTGCGCTCCTTCTGCAGGGGCTATCTCCTGGACCGCAGCTCTTCGTGCAAAACACGACACTCGTGTACACCTTCATCTACTCATTCTTTGTCGCAAATATCCTCATGGTGCTCGTGGGATTCCTGGCTGGCAAGGGAATGTATAAGGCTGTCATCAAGGTTCCCACCCGAGTACTTATTCCCTCGATTCTCTTCCTCACCGTGTTGGGTTCCTACGCGATCCGCAACAATCCGATGGATGTCATCATCATGTTCATCAGCGGTATAGTCGGATACATTCTCAAGGATCTCGGCTTCAATACAGGCGCGTTCGTGCTCGGGTTCATTTTGGGACCGATCGCCGAGCGAGGCTTTGTTCAAGGGTTACTCATGGGCAACGCGGTCTCGATGAAAACACCGTGGATAATTTTCTTTACGAGACCTCTGTCGCTGATCCTCATAGCACTTTCTGTCGCCTCCGCAGCCTGGCCTCTTGTGCGATCCTGGATGAAAAATCGGAAGAATAAGAGTGGAATCGTGGAGGCACTTGAAGTGGCGGCTGCTGCCGGAGCAGGTTCGAGCGTTGGTAACAAGAAAAAAATCAACTCCGATTATATTGGTGCCGCGGTTGTTTTCGCGATGACACTACTCTTCTATTTCCAGATTGGTGAATGGAGCAAATATGCCATTATGGCTCCAAAGTACGTGATTTACTTGATTTTTATCCTTGGCCTTGTACTACTGTTCAAAGGCAAGATCAAACCGGAGCTGGTGGTGCCCAGTTTTCTCTCGATCAATTGGTCGCTCTTATTTGTGATTATCGTCGGGCTGCTGTGGGTGTTCCTTCTCGAGACCATTGGCTTTGTCACGACCAGCATAGTAGCATTTACCGCGATATTGATTGCATTCCATCCCAAGAAGGATGTGCGGGCAATTGTCGAATCGCTGGCGATTTCGGGGGGCATGGTGTTCCTCTTCTACATGCTGTTCGAAAAATTGCTCAATGTGATGCTGCCAGCTGGAATCCTGATTTGAAAAGGTTGAATTGCAACAAGCCAAGGCAAAGGAGTTTCGAGTATGCACTTTGATTTAAAATTCGGCGGGGGGAGACTTCCCCTCGATGTCGATGATTCGAAGATTATCGGTGTTATAATGCCCAATCCCAGACCGCCTCTTGAAAATGCGATCGATGAGGTGCGCGCGTGCCTAGCCGCGCCCGAGGGCACGCCGCCGCTCGAATCGATGCTGAAAGAACGGGCGCCGAAAAAACTTGTCATCGTTGTCAACGATATCACGCGGCCGACTCCCTACCCGATCTTGATGCCTCCGCTTATTGAAGCGATTGAAAAGGCGGGGATACCAGATGAGCATGTAACACTCATCACGGCGACAGGGATTCATGATCCTCATACACCCGAACAAAACCTGCTCGTATATGGCGAAGAAATATGTGCTCGTTATAAAATAATACAACATAACGCGTTTGATCCGGCAGGGCTTGTTTATAAGGGAAAACTTCCCTCCGGGTATGATTTCTGGCTCAACAAGATTGTCGACGAAGCGGATTTCCTCATAACGCTTGGTGTCGTAATGCCCCATTACTTTGCGGGCTTTTCGGGCGGGAGAAAGTCGATTCTACCTGGTGTTGCAGGAAAGGAAACCGTTGAAAAAGATCACGCTCGAATGGTCGAGCTTATGGATAATCTCCCGCCAATCAGGGAAAACCCTGTAAGTCTCGAAATGATCGACGCCGCTCGTCGAGTCGGAGTGGACTTTATCCTCAATGTTGTCGTCGACGATAATGAAAATGTCGTGAAAGTTTTTGCTGGGGATCTCGAGAAAGCATGGTACAAAGCTGTTGACGTCAGTGAGGCAATGTATATGATCCCAATTGCCAAGCAGGCGGATATCGTGATTTCTGCAGCATCGGGGTTTCCGAGAGATATCAATCTATATCAGTCTCAAAAAGCCCTTGATCACGCGGATCGAGCAACGAAAAAGGGAGGTACAATCATACTTGTCGCTGAGTGCCGGGATGGGTATGGTGAGAAAGTTTTTGAGGATTTTATGAATCGAGGCTGGACACCCCAGCAGATTATGGAAGAAATTAAGACTCATTTTGTTATGGGCGGGCACAAGGCGTATGGGTTCGCCAAAGTTGCAGCCGAGAAAAACATCATCATGGTGACATCTCTTTCTGAGAAGATTGTAGCGAGCTGTTTCGCAAAAAAAGCGGCGACGCTCCAGGAGGCGCTCGCGATGGCGCGCGCCCAGCAAGGCGCTGACGCGAGCATTATTGTTATGCCAGAGGGCAGTGTTACGGCTCCTGTCGTGTCGTGATTTTAATTTGGAATGAATCGAAAAGACGAAATTTCTCTCGAAGAGCATCTTGAGTTGCAGTGACGATGCGTCCTCGCAGTCTGTCGCACTTGTCCGATAGATTGTGAGGCGGCCAGAAGAGGGTGACATTCAATTTTTATTCGGCTCTACAAATTGAAGCGCGATTTCCGGATCTAAATGGGTACCCGTGTTTTTTGAATGTAAGCCAGAGCCTTTGATGTTGGCCAAACTTTCAGGCATGGGCGATCGCTCGGCAATGCATCATGGGCATCAATCTGTAGAATTGACATAGAAAAAAAACGGGTCAAACATTCCTACCATCCAAACTGTCAACCTGTAAAATGGTGTTTTGCTTGACAACAGGTATATTCAGTAGAATACACTTTTTATTAGATACATGCAACAAATAGATAATAAGGAGATCATTTTTATGGAACAGCAAGCCCATCCGGTAGCCTTGGTTACCGGTTCCAGCCGAGGTTTGGGGAAAGGGATCGCCCTCGCCCTCGCCGAAGGGGGCTACTCTGTAGCAATTACTTATGTAGGAAACCATACAGGAGCGGAGGAAACCCTCGAATCATGCCGCTTGCTGGCCCCTTTCAGGGAGCAACAGTTTGCCATTTTCCAAGCTGATATCGGAAACCGGGAGGATCGGTATCGTCTTGTTAGCCAAGTATGGGAAACTTTTGGCACCCTCGACGCCCTGGTTAACAATGCGGGGATGCCTCCCCGACAGCGGGCCGATATCCTTGAAGCCTCGGAAGGGTCTTTTAAAGAACTTTTGCGGGTGAATCTACAGGGACCCTATTTTCTGACCCAGGCTGTGGCACAACGATGGGTCAATGGGGGGATGGCTTCCTTTATTCCCACGGGTTATAAAATCGTGTTCGTTACCTCCATATCTGCAGAGACCGCGTCGATACAACGGGGGGAGTACTGCATATCTAAGGCCGGATTAGCCATGGCAGTAAAACTCTGGGCCAGCCGCCTGGCTGAATGGAACATACAGGTGTATGAAGTACGGCCGGGGATTATGGACACCGATATGACCCAAGCGGTAAAGGCCAAATACGATAAACTCATTGAGCAAGGGGTGGTACCCCAAAAACGCTGGGGATTGGCGACGGATGTGGGGAAAGTGGTGAGGAGCCTGCTTTCAGGGGACTTTGCTTTTTCCACCGGGAGCGTTATCCACTGTGATGGTGGGTTCCATATTTCAAGGTTGTAAAACTATGATTGATATAGACTTTGATACAAATCTAGAGACCTTTCATCCCCTCATTGCGGATACCAGCTCATGGGCAGGAGTGAAGATCCGTTCCCTTGCAGCTCGCTGGAGGCAGGAGGGTGGAGCTCCTGTCTTTACCCGCCAAGGTAAGTATACATCAAAGGGTTGGACCGAGTGGACCCAGGGCTTTCAGTTTGGTTTGCCCCTTTTAGTGTATGAGCTCACCGGCGAATCCTGGTTTTTGGACTATGGGAGGACCCAGACGGTGCACAGGATGGCGGTGCACCTGACCCACACAGGGGTGCATGACCACGGATTCAATACTATCAGCACCTATGGGAATCTGTTGCGGCTCATGGTGGAGGGGAAGATTCCCCATAATCCTTGGGAACAGAAGGTGTATGAACTAGCCATAAAAGTATCCGGGGCGGTGCAAGGATCCCGCTGGAAGGAACTACCCGAGCAGCTGGGGTATATTTATTCCTTTAATGGTCCCCAATCCCTCTTTGCCGATACAATTCGTTCTTTGCGGGTTTTGGCCCAGGCTCATATATTGGGGCAAGTCCTGATGGGGGAACAGGATGAACGAATTTCCCTGTTGAAACGGCTTTTACAGCATGGGGAGACGACCGCACGCTATATCGTATATTATGGAACCGATCGGGACCAATGGGATGTCCGAGGCCGTACGGCCCACGAGGCCATTTTTAATCCCACTAATGGTTCTTTCCGCAATCCTTCCACCCAACAAGGATACTCACCCTTTACTACCTGGACCCGGGGTTTGGCCTGGATACTGCTAGGGTTCGCTGAAGAGCTTGAATTTATACAAACCATTTCCGATGAGGAGATTCAAGCCCTTAAACTGTCCTACTTTTCTGATAAAACTAAGGTTATCAATCGATTCAAGGAAAGCGCCCAGGCAGTGGCGGATTATTACATCGAAACCACCCCTCCCGATGGCATCCCTTATTGGGACACAGGGGCCCCGTTGTTGCACAAACTCGACACATCCAAGATCGCTGAGCCTGACAATCCCTACGAGCCAGTGGATGCTTCCGCGGCGGCTATTGCAGCCCAGGGACTGCTCCGTCTGGGAAGCTTGGTCGGTTCCGATCGATACCTGGAAGCGGGCTTGAGGACTGCCTATACCCTCATGCAGGAACCGTACCTTTCCAGGGGGAATAACCATGAAGGGCTTCTCCTCCATGCGGTGTATCACCGCCCCAATGGTTGGGATTATATGCCTGGACAACATAGGGTGCCTTACGGAGAATCCTGTCTCTGGGGTGACTACCATCTAGTGGAACTTGCCCTATATCTGCAGCGACTTTTGCAAGGGAACCCGTACCGCTTCTTTGTACACAGTTCATCCTCACAGGGAGGTATCCCTCAATGATGTTCGATACAAAGCGATTAACCATCCATTCTATTACCACAAAACCCTGGAGTATTGAAGAGGCCATCGATCGTTACGCGGCCGCTGGAGTTTCTGGAATTTCAGTCTGGAGGGAAACTTTGGAAGGGCGTAATGCCTCCCAGATAGGGGATAGAATAAGAAAAGCAGGTCTGGCAACAGTGGCCACCGTCAGGGGTGGCTTTTTCCCTGCTCCAAGCGAAGCCGAACGGCGGGCCCGTATTGATGATAACCGGGCCTTCCTTGCCCTCACCGCCGAGTTGGGTTCGCCACTTATGGTGATTGTAGCAGGGGCCCATCCGGGGCAATCCATGGCAGAGAGCCGGCTCCAGATCCGAAAGGGCCTCGAGACCCTGCTGCCTTTGGCAGAAGAGGCCCGGGTCCGCCTTGCCCTTGAACCGCTGCATCCTATGTACGCTGATACCCGGTCGGCTATAGTGAGTATGGAACAGGCCAATGATCTGTGCCAGGAACTTGATCACCCCTATCTGGGAATTGCGGTTGATGTATACCATGTATGGTGGGACCCTCATCTGTCCCGGGAACTACGAAGGGCAGGGGAACGGAACAGGATCTTTGCCTTCCATGTATGTGATTGGAAAAGTCCAACTACAGACCTTTTGAATGATCGGGGGCTTATGGGAGAGGGGTGTATTGATATTCCTATCATTCGCAGAGAAGTGGAAAACAACGGATTTCATGGATTTATTGAGGTGGAGATATTTTCTAACCGCTATTGGAGCATGGATCAGAATGAATATCTGAGGTTGATTATCAAAGCATATAAGGAGCATGTGTGATGGAAAAGACGATTCGTATTATTATGAATGGTGTGACCGGAAGGATGGGAACCAATCAACACCTGGTTCGTTCCATCCTGGCCATCCGAAAACAAGGGGGTCTTCATTTGCGAAGCGGTGATACCCTTGTACCGGAACCACTTTTGCTGGGGCGGAACGAGTCTAAGCTACGGTCCTTGGCGAACCAGTATGGCGTAGATCTATACAGTACCGATCTTGATGGAAGCTTGTCCGACCCGCAGAATGAGATTTACTTTGATGCCCAGGCAACCGAACTACGCTATCCTTCGGTATTAAAGGCGATTGATGCGGGAAAGGCCGTTTACTGTGAAAAACCGACTGCAACCAACACCGCCCATGCAATGGAACTGTACCAGGCTGCGGTGAAACAGGGCGTGAAAAACGGTGTGGTGCAGGATAAACTCTGGTTACCAGGTTTGATGAAACTCAAGTACCTTATCGATACGGGATTTTTTGGGAGGATCCTTTCGGCCCGTGGGGAATTTGGGTACTGGGTCTTTGATGGGTTTGCCCAGCCAACCCAGCGTCCTTCCTGGAATTACCGGAAGGAAGATGGGGGAGGTGTTATGATCGATATGTTTTGCCATTGGCGCTATGTGATCAATAACCTCTTTGGGGACATCAAAGCCTTGGTTGCATTGGGAGCCATTCACATTCCCCGCAGGGTAGATGAAAACGGGAAGGAATATCAATGTACGGCAGATGATGGGGCTTATAGCATTTTTGAGTTGAAAAATGGTATTATTTGCCAATTTAACAGCTCCTGGGCTGTACGGGTTCGCAGGGACGACCTTCTGACCCTTCAGGTAGATGGTACCAAGGGAACGGCTGTGGCGGGGCTGCGGGAGTGCTGGATTCAAGATGAGCCTATGACTCCCAAACCGGTATGGAATCCCGATATCGACAGCTCCATCAATTACTACGAGAATTGGGCCAAAGTTCCCACCCGGGATCCTTACGACAACGCCTTTAAGGTCCAATGGGAAAAGTTTCTGCTTCACTATGTGCAGGATGATCCCTTTCCCTGGAATTTAAAGGAGGGCGCCAAGGGTATACAACTGGCTGAACTTGGCATTCAAAGCTGGAAAAACCGAACATGGGTTGATGTGCCTGAGTTGTAACAGGAACAATCGAGAGGGATCAAACAAATGGTCCGGCGGAACTAAATTAAAGGGGGATATTTAAGGCCCAGCTATTGTTAAATGAATTAACATTGGGGTCCGTGTATGCCATGATGGCCGTGGGTTTTGCTCTGGTCTTTAATATCCTCAAGTTTTCTAACTATTCCCAGGGGGCTCATTACTGTAACGGCCTATATGGGGGTTTTTAATTTCCAAGTATGCCAAAACGGGTTTTGTTTTAACTCTTATCGTAACCGCCTTTGTAGGATCACTGGTCGCTATGATCGTGGAGGCGCTGGCCTTTAAGCGCCTGCGAGATAACAAAAGCCCGGTAATACTGTATTTTGTATCTTCTATTATCATGGGGATATTATTAGAAAACTTGGTTGTCATAAGCTTTTCTTCTAATTTCTATTCATACCCTAAATTCTATAGTGCCACGTCGCTTATTTTTTGGTCTTACCATGGCTACCACCGATTCCCTAATGCTAATAATATCCCTGTCTGCTTTGTTAATTTTCATGTTCATCCTGCATAAAACCTGTATTGATATTCTCATAGTCGGCGAGAATTTTCCGGTTTCTTGTCCATAGCCTGACGTTGTCGGGCAATAAAACTGGGGCTCAGGCTCCGGTACATTGGTGGTGGATATAAACACTACCTATACCAGAGAAAACCCCATGGACAAGGGGCAATGTATGTTGGATGCCAGAATTTTACAAGCACAGGGCTACACACAGATGCAGATCGCACAGCTACTCGGTGTGACGGACAGGACCGTAAGAACGTATCTCAAAGAGCGTCCTTGTGGACGCAAGAAGCCGATACGCGCCAGTAGGCTCAATCCTTTCAAAGCTTGTATCGAGGAGCAGCTCGAGAAGAATCCTCGCTATAATGGTGAGCTTTTGTACGAGCGGATTGGCTTCGTCATGGTGCTAAGCTATTGCGCATGCCGTTTGTGCGGTTCACGACCGACATGCGACAATCGACGCTGTTGGCCTGCCATGCGCTCGCCTTCGACTATTTTGGAGGAATCCCTAAAGAGATCCTCTACGACAATATGCGCACCGCATTTGATCCCGGCGAGGAAGGTGTCTGGCATTCCACAAGACGCCTTGCTGCGTGCGCGGTCCGCTATGGTTTTGTACTGTACCGCTACGGTGGTGCTGGTATGAACCGAGCCCCATCGCCCACCGATTTTCTTGCGGGACGCATGGAAGAGCTTGGCCTTGGCTTCATGGCGGCGGGTCTTGAGTCATTCTTATCCGAGCAGGCTGCAAAGAGTCAGCCACTCACCGAGTCACTTTCGGCACTCCTGGACATAGAATACAACGCCAGAAAGGAGCAGACCGCTCGCACACGCCTTAAGCTCTCGGGGATGACTCAAGCCAAATGCTTCGAGGAGTTCGACCTCTCCTGGCTCAAGGGAGGCATGAGCCGTGAACGCTTTGAGGCACTCAAAAGACTCGCGTTCGTTGAGCGGAAGGAGAATGTGCTCTTCTACGAAACTGGTTCGATCGTCATGACCTCCAACAAGCCATTCTCAAAGTGGGCGAAGCTTATGTGGGACGAGGCAGTCGCCACGGCCATGCTCGATCGGCTCTTGCACCATGCGCAGGTCGTCAGCCTCAAAGCCGACTCATACCGCATGAAAGACCGACTTAGGGTTGGTACTATTGGATTTGAATAATGGTCGGAAACGGGGAAAATTAAACCGACCTTGACAAAAACTTTTAAAATAAAAAATTTCTCTTGACAGAAGTAGAAATTGATTTCTATAATAGCTATAGAAAACGTTTTCTATAGCTATGGCAATTCAAATTCGGGCTAGAGCGATTTACGTTGATATCTACGTTGGTGACATCAGCGTAAATAATAAAGGCACGCGCCCTCTGAGAGGCCGCAATTAACACAGTCTGGAGGATAAAAAATTGGATAAGATTAGCATTGATTTGAGAGGATTGAATCCGGCACCTGTTACTCCATTCAAACGCAATGGAGACGTGGATTATGAGGCAATAAAGCGTCTCGGTTCTTGGTTAGGTAGTATCAAAGGTGTAAAGAGCCTCACTGTGCTGGGTCATGCGGGAGAAGGCACATATCTCGATCATGATGAAAAAGTAAGGGTAATAGAAGCCTTTGTTGAATCTGTGAACGGACAAATTCCAATTATTGCGGGGATTACACTTGAAGGCACAGCAATCGCCGCAGAAGAAGCCAAGCGCGCCGTAAAAGCTGGTGCTTCTGCAGGTCTTCTTTATCCAACGCATGGGTGGCTTCGCTTTGGATATCAAAAGGGAGCTCCTCAGGATAGATATCGTGAAGTGTATGAGAAGAGTGGTCTACCTCTCATTCTATTTCAATATCCTGACGCGACAAAATGTACTTACGATCTTCAGACACAATTGGACATCACCGCGCAGCCTGGTGTATTCGCAATGAAAAACGGTGTAAGAAACATGAAGCGCTGGGATACTGAGATTCCTGTCATCCGACGAGAACGCCCCGAACTTCAGATTTTGACCTGTCATGATGAGTATCTGCTTCCAACTGCGTTCGACGTCGATGGTTTCCTCGTCGGATACGGAAATATTGCGCCGGAGCTGCTTATTAAAATGATTGAGGCTGGAAAGGCAAGAGATTATAAGGCTGCACGTGCGGTGCATGATCAGCTACTTCCAGTCACTAAATGCGTCTATCATAGAGGTTCTCATATGGAAGCAACTGTCGCGCTTAAGATCGGACTTGTTGCACGCGGCATCCTTGAACACGCGACGGTCAGATCGCCACTGCTACCGCTTGATGCTGCCTCTGAAGCGGAGATTATGGCTGCGATGCGTACTGCAGGTCTCGGAAAAGTAATGTGAAATAACTTCAGAGCGTCACGGTGTGCGCACTGAAGTAAAAGTCGTTTCGCTAATCAATTGTAACGAAAGGAAGAGAAGGAGGGTATATATGAGAAGGAAAAATTTAGCGTTCGTAGCAGTAATGATTCTATTTCTTGTGTTTTCAGGTGTAGCATTTGCACAGGCAAAGTCTACGATACCTCGTTTTATTGAAATTGGTACTGCTGGTACTGGTGGTGCGTATTACCCGATCGGGATCGCAATGGCGGATATCCTCACCAATCGACTAAAAACGCAAGCTACCGCTCAGGTAACGGGTGGCGCAGTTGAGAATATTCGACTTATTCAGGAAGGGAGTGTAAAAATAGCGCTGACCACGACGGCATCTGCATACAATGGATTATACGGGCACCCGCCATTCACAAAACCGAACCCCAGAGTAAGCGGTCTTTTTAGCAACTTGACACAGGGCGTGTATCAGATTGCGGTTCGTGAGAATTCGAACATTAAATCTCTCCAGGATCTCAAAGGAAAGCGCGTTTCACTGGGACCGCAGGGAGGTTTAGGGGTTGAGTTATCAGATTATGTATTTAAAGCAGCAGGCTTTTCGATTTCTGATGTAAAGGCGACTTTTCTTTCATATGAAGAGAGCACTACGATGATGGATGATGGGAATCTTGACGCGGTTATTATCCAAACCGCGTTACCAAATCCAGCACTATCGCAGTTGCAGGCTTCTGGCAAGCACTTTGATGTCATTTCTTTGCCAGAAGATATCATACAGAAGGTTACGACTGAACATCCCTATTTTTCACCATTTACGATTCCTGCATCGATGTATAATACCGCAACGGATATTATGACGCTCAACAGTACAAATATGGCTATCATAGACCGCAATCTTCCAGATGAAGTTGTGTATCAAATTCTGAAAGCGTTTATGACGGACATCGATAAAATTCGTGCATCTCACCCATCAGCTAAGACGTTTACGTTAGAACATGCTTGGGAAATGCCTATCCCTTTGCATCCAGGTGCTGAGCGATATTATAGAGAGCTTAAATTAATTAAATAGGGAATTTCCCCGTGAACGATAACAATACTTTGCCTGAAAAATTTACTCGATGGTTGCTCATAGCAAGTTCGCTTATTTTCTTATATACAACTGGATTTGGTAGCTTCAGCACGCTTACACAACGAGCACTACACTGGGCATTCATGGGGACCTGTGCGTTTCTTCTTTTAAAGCCTAAAACTGCGTTTGGGAAAGTGTCGAAATATTTTCTTGCTACGATAACTTTACTTACAAGTGTATACGTTATAGTGACATGGCCTCAGCGGATTTTTGGCGTTGGTGATGTATCCACACTCGATGTGGTGTTGGGGCTCTGTGCGCTTGTGGCTTTGCTCATCGCGGTTAAGCTCACAGTCGGATGGGGCCTCACTATTATTGCCGGTCTGTCTATTGTTTATGCCATCTGGGGACCAATCTTCCCAGGATTCCTTGGTCACTCAGGAGTTAAAATCCCTCGACTGGTTAATTTTCTCTATTTAACGGCGGAAGGGATTTTTGGTGTCGCCTTGGGGATGTCATCTACCTATATCATCGCTTTTGTCATCTTTGGATCGGTATTGAGCGCATTGGGTGGAGGGGAATGGTTTGTCGATGTAGCGTATGCTCTTACTGGTCGTTTTCGAGGAGGACCAGCAAAAACAGCGGTTGTTGCAAGCGCGCTGATGGGAACTGTATCGGGGGCCCCTGTAGCCAATGTGGTGACCACAGGCACATTCACAATTCCTCTCATGAAGCGTATTGGATTTCCGGCTGAGGTTGCAGGCGCTGTCGAGGCAGTTGCATCAACCGGTGGGATGTTCATGCCACCAGTGATGGGTGCTGGTGCATTCATCATGGCAGAGTATCTCAACGTTTCATATTATGTTGTTGCAAAAGCAGCGTTGATTCCCGCCCTTCTTTATTATATGGCGCTTTTCCTTATCACAGATGTGCGTGCTGTCAAGACAAACTTGAAGGGCTTACCCCGTGAAGAACTTCCAGATATAAAAACTGCAGTATTCAAGCGGGGATACCATGGCTTGCCATTGTTGTTCCTTATTGTAGCGATTGTTGTGGGGTGGAGCCCACTTAAAGCTGCTTTTTGGACAACCATTATGGCAATTGGGATTCCCTTCATCGCAATGCGCAATCCTCGCGAATGGTTTAAACGCCTTTTAGAAGCCTTCGTAGATGCCTCAAAACAGACTGTCCCAATCGCTGTTGCATGTGCGGGGGCTGGTATAATTGTTGGTGTTATCGGAGTAACTGGACTTGGCACAAAAATCGCGAATGGCCTCATAAGTTTTGCTAATGGGAACTTAATGCTTGGTCTAGTGCTAACTATGATCGCTACTATCATTCTTGGCACAGGTATGCCGGTCACTGCTGTGTATATCATTTGTGCTGCGACACTAGTCCAACCACTTGTTTTAATGGGAGCTTCCCCTCTTTCGGCGCATATGTTCATCTTTATGTTTTCTGCAGTTGCAGGCTTAACTCCACCAGTTGCTATCACGTCTTATACTGCTGCGGGTATAGCAAAATCTGATCCAAATCAGACCGCTATACGGGGGTTTCTCTATGGACTGCCGGGTTTTATTATTCCTTTCATCTTTGTGATGTCGCCTGAATTGCTCATGGTTGGTTCGACTGGAAAGGTGATTGTCGCTATCATCACTGCCTGCGTTGGAATATTTTGTCTTGTTGCGGCAATTGAGGGCTATTTCCTAGGTTATTGGCATCCAGTGTTACGTGTGTTGCTCTTTGTGGCGGCGCTCATGTTCCTCGATCCAGGTATAATAACAGATTTGACCGCGGCTGGAATCGTTGCCTTGAGTTTTGTAATGCGAATATTCATATTTACTGATCCAAGGAAACGCGCAGAGAGCAGTTCGTGATTAATGAATTCAAATGAATATAAATGCGGCGGTGCCAATCATGCATGAGCCGCCGCATTCGTATCATTGAGACAATTATAAATACATAAGAGATAGGAATCATGCGGCTAATTGATTGTCAAACTCATATTTTTGCACCAGAATTCACGGATATCCTTTTTAAAAACCAGGGATCAGTTCAAGGTGAGCGGAGTGAAGATTCTATTATTGTGCACTTTGGGAAGAATCAGTCTCTAAGGATTAGGGATTCTGATTACATGCCAGAAAAAAAAATTGCTGATATGAACGCTGCAGGAATCGAAATAAGTATCCTATCTCCCAATATTCCTGGGCCTGCAGATCTTGATTTTTCACTTCGTGATTCTGCTGCTCGGGTCAGCAACGATTATACAGCGTCATTATGCCGACAATATCCAGATCGGTTCCGAGGTCTCGCTGTACTACCATTCACAACGGTTCAAGAGGTGATGAAAGAGTACCGACGCTCAATTCACCAGTTGGGGCTGTCGGGGATTGTGCTGCTCTCACAAGTAGGCGGTCGCGGGGTAGATGATCCTGAGTGGGAGCAGCTTTATGCAGAATCGGAAGCCGATAGGATCCCTATTGTGCTGCATCCGACAGTGCCAACTTGGGCTGCCGCGATTCATGATTATTCAATGATACCTATGATGGGTTTTATAGTGGACCATTCCTTTGCGATGCTTAGGCTCATTCTGAGTGGAATTCTAGAGCGCTATCCGGCATTAAAAATTGTTCAGCCTCATTGCGGGGGTGTTCTACCATATGTTATGCCACGGATAGATGAACAGACTGAAATAAAGAAAAGGGGAAGAGAGCATATTCATACTGCGCCTTCAGATTATTATAAGAAAGTGTTTCTAGACATTGTTTCGCCATCGCCGCAGACGGTGCGATTTGCTCTCAATTATTCAGGAATCGATAAAATGCTGTTTGGCTCGGACCATCCATGGATTAAAATCGAAACAATGGTTCAAGTATTAAATGATCTTGGATTGACTGTAGAGGAACTTGATATGATAGGTTTTCAAAACGCTTCGAGGCTCTTCAACATCTTATAAATTCAAATTATGCGTCGGTATTCAGAAACCATTTTTTGTCTCTCAGTACGCTGTGAGGAAAGGTAGAGGTTTATTTTAGATTGACCTTACAGATTCTCTCTCGATTAATTCTGTTGAGAGATACTCTGTATATTCCAAAGAATAGTTGTCATTTAGTATTGTTTCAACTGCGCGGGCTCCGAGCTGATAGCGGGGCACGTGAACACTTGTGAGAGCTGGATTAAGATGGCATGCGATCGGGGTGTCACCGATTGAAATAAGTGAAATATCTCTGGGTACTTCGAGACCGGCATCATTAAGCGCATGTAATACACCTACTGCGATCGGATCACAACCGCAACAGATGGCGGTTGGACGGGGCCTGTGTTGAAGTAATTCTACACAACCTGCGTATCCGCTTGTTTCAGTAAAGGAGTTTAATTGAACGAGCGATGAATCAAATGCAATTTTCGCCTTAAACAGCGCTTCTTTGTATCCGAATAGATGATTTTGGCTCGTCAGGACCCGTTGTTCTCCTGTTATTAAGCCAATTGTACGATGTCCACGTTCAAGGAAATAATCGATAATGCCTCTGCTTATAGATATTATATCGGTGGTAATTGTAGGCAAGTAGAGCCCCTGTGGAGCGCTTGCAACAATTCGAAGCCCAAAACGATTACAACGGTCAAGTTGTTTTTCTAGAAGCGATTTATACTCAGGGGTATCGATGCCACCACCGATAAGTAGAATCCCACGTACTCGATTTTTCCATAGGAGTTCATGATATTGCATCTCATTATCAGGATTTCGACCCGTATTACAGACAAATGAGAGATAACCTAGTTCCATTGCCTTTTCTGTTGCACCCTTAGCAATTTCAGCAAAATAAATAGCTGCGATATCACGGACAATGAGGCCAATAACTGGATTAAAATCGCTACGTAAATGTTGGGCTGCAAGGCTAGGTGTGTAATTCAGTTGTTTAACTGCTATGCGAATGCGTTCTTGAACTTCTTCAGATACAGGATAGCCTGTATTATTGATAACTCGTGATACTGTCGATATTGAGACTCCCGCTAAGAGGGCGACATCCGCAATAGATACACGCTTTTTCATTGAATAAATTATATAGAAAACGCTTGCTCTTGTCAGCCTAGGGTATCAGAAAATCGCATAATAAGCATTCTTGCTTAGAATTACCCGACAAGCTAGTCTTTGAACTATGAAGCACATCTCGAAGAAAGATGAGCGCATAAATACTACACATAGCAACGCTGGCGACAAGGGTGAGACCAACACAACACGAATGACTCGATACCACGTTTTCAAACTCCCCTTCAGCAGCGTCTCTGCGGAAACCGCAGGTCTCCCGCCTGGCTCGCCTCGGTATATCGGCGATGTCGAGCCGACACTCGCGACCTATTCCCTGTATTCCTACGACGAGAATTCCGCTGGTCATCGAGGATATTCTCGGTACGGAGCACAGGCCAAAGCTCGAAAATTATGATGACTACCTTTTTCTCATTACCAAGATGCTCATCATGCACGAGGACGGCTCGATTGAGTACGAACAGATAAGCTGTAATTCCCGCCCTTATTTTCTAACTACATCAAAACTCTGAGAAAAAATCGCAAACTACTGAAATTTTGCCAAAATATTGTAAATTCTTGTGATTTTTCTTGCTAAAAGCTTGCAAAAACTTGG
>Ga0067045_1029867_pt1 | contig 17905 bp, 10 predicted proteins | sample TerdegcTABiofilm_FD_59184 | JGI IMG/M metagenome (GOLD analysis project Ga0067045, IMG submission 59184) | Combined Assembly of (Gp0054472, Gp0054536) Wastewater bioreactor microbial communities from Singapore -Terephthalate degrading... | reverse complement strand
GCCAATTGGGCCAAGCCACGCCCCGATTGCTGTGCTCTCTGGTGCACAAGTTTGGCGCGACGGCCAAAAGTGCCGATGCGGACTTTGACGCATTCATCAAAGACCTGCAGGCGCAGCCCAGCCCCACGGTGGGTGAGGTGTTTGTATTTGTGGACGAATGCCACCGCACACAGGGCGGCAAGCTCAACCGCGTGATGAAGGCGCTGATGCCCAATGCGGTGTTCATCGGCTTCACCGGCACGCCCTTGCTCAAGAAAGACAAAGCCACCAGCCTGGAAGTATTTGGCGGCTACATCCACACCTACAAATTCAGCGAAGCCGTGGAAGATGGCGTGGTGCTGGACCTGGTGTACGAGGCCCGCGACATTGACCAAAAGCTGGGCTCGCAGGACAAGATCGACCAGTGGTTTGACGCAAAAACCAAGGCGCTGAACGACTGGCAGAAAGAAGAGCTGAAAAAGCAATGGGGCACGATGCAGAACGTGCTCAGCTCCAAAGCCCGCATGGACCGGGTGGTGGCGGACATTATTTTTGACTTCAGCGTCAAACCTCGCCTGTCAAGCGAGCGGGGCAATGCCATCTTGGTGGCCTCCAGCATCTACGAGGCCTGCAAATACTTCACGCTATTCCAGAAGACGCTGTTCAAGGGCAGATGCGCGGTCATCACCTCATACAACCCCCAGGCCAAGGATGTGACGCTGGAAGAGATTGGCGCCGGCACAGAGACCGACAAGCAGTTCACCTACAACACCTATACCGAGCTGCTGAGCGATGTGCAGGCCAAGCCAGGCAAGTCCAAGACGGAAACCTACGAAGACCAAGCCAAGGCCCTGTTCGTCAAGGAGCCTGCCAATATGCGCCTGCTGGTCGTTGTGGACAAGCTGCTGACCGGCTTTGATGCGCCACCCTGCTCTTACCTATACATCGACAAGTCCATGCAGGACCATGGTCTGTTCCAGGCAATCTGCCGCACCAACCGACTGGACGGCGATGACAAGGACTTTGGCTACATCGTCGATTACAAGGATTTGTTCAAAAAGGTGGAAAAAGCCATTGCGGTTTACACCTCGGAAATCGACCACAGTGCAGGCGGCGCCGACCCCGAAGTGATGCTGCAGGACCGGCTGACGTTGGGCCGGGAACGGCTGGATGCTGGGCTGGAAGCATTGTTCTTGCTGTGCGAGCCAGTACAGCCGCCCAAGGGTGAGCTGGAGCACATTCACTACTTCTGCGGTAATACCGAGATTACCGACGACCTCAAGACCCACGAACCGCAGCGCGTAGCTTTCTACAAGGGTGTGGTGGCGCTGTTGCGCGCCTATGCAAATGTGGCCGATGAAATGGCTGCAGCCGGGTACAGCGAACAAGACGCCAAGTCCATCAAGACCAAGCTGGATCAGTACCTTGCCATCCGCGAGATCATCCGCAAGGCCAGCGGCGAGACCTTGGACCTCAAGCCTTTTGAGGCTGATATGCGGCACTTGATCGACACCTATATTGAAGCCAGCGAGCCACGCAAAATTTCGCCATTTGACGGCATTGGTTTGCTGGACTTGATCGTGAAGACAGGCATTGCGGATGCGATTGCCAACAAGCTGGCCGACATGCAGGGCAATCAGCAAGCCATTGCCGAGACCATTGAAAACAACGTTCGCAGCAAGATCATCAAAGACAGTCTGACCGACCCGGCCTACTTTGAAAAAATGTCGGCCCTGCTCAATGAAATCATCAAGCTGCGCAAAGAGCGCGCCATCGAGTACGAAGAGTATTTGCAGCGTATTGCAGACATTGCCACCAAGGTACAGACAGGTCCAACGGACCCCACATCAGGCAAGCTCGATTCACCGGGCAAGCGTGCCATCTTCAATAACCTGCAGAACTCGCCGGTGCTTCATGCAGTGAAAGCTGCAGAAGCTGATGCACCCTACGGTCCCGTAGACAATGACGAAGACCCGGCCGTGACATTGACGCTCAAGATCGACAAAGCAATTAATTTAGTCCGGCCAGATGGATGGAGAGGCGTGCAGGCCAAAGAGTTGATGATCAAGCGTGCGCTGTACGACACGATCAAGGACGTGGATGAAGTGGAGCGCCTGTTTCTTGTCATCAATGCCCAGTTGGAATACTGATGCCAGAGAGCATTGACCTGGGCGACATTTCTGCCGAGGTGATCAGAAAGCGCATCAAGCATGTGCACTTGAGCGTGTACCCGCCCGCAGGTCGCATACGAATTTCTGCGCCCGAGCACATGGCTTTGGACACGATCCGGGTGTTTGCGATTTCCAAGCTGCCATGGATCAAAAGCCAGCAGCGCAAAGTGCGCGCACAGAAACGCGAAGCCCCGCGCGATTACATAGACCGCGAGAGCCACTATCTGTGGGGCAAGCGGTATCTGCTGACCGTGATCGAACGTGACGCAGCGCCCACCATTGACCTTCAGCACAAACGGATCGTGCTTGGCGTACGCCCAGGCACCAGCACGAAACGCCGTGAAGAGCTGCTTGACGGCTGGTACCGCGAACAGCTCAAGACTGCACTGCCGCCACTACTGCAAAAGTGGGAAGCATTGATGAATGTGAAAGCGTCCAAGGTCTTCGTGCAGCGCATGAAAACCAAGTGGGGCAGTTGCAACCCGACCAGCTGCGCCATACGCCTAAACACCGACCTGGCCAAGAAGCCACCGGAGTGCCTGGAGTACATCGTTGTGCATGAACTCGCGCATTTGATCGAGCCCAGCCACAACGCCCGGTTTGTGTCGGTGATGAATCTTTTCATGCCCAAGTGGCAGCATTACCGGGATGAGTTGAATAACCTGCCGGTCCGACATGAGGACTGGGATTATTGATCTAGTCTGCTTCCCCCCTGTTGACTCACGAAATCGAGACCGATGACATGAAGAAATATTATCGAGTGATGCTTGGAGCGAAAAGTGCTTATGCAGCGCTTTGCCATGAACATGGATTTATCGGTGCGGATTACCAGATAGCTCAGGACCTGACTGCCGACTTATCTGATAACTGGCGAGACTTCAACCAGAAATACCGCCCTATTTTTCTGGTCGCCCATCCTGATAAAACGATGATCGGGGCGGGCCTTGCTTGCGGCGCACTGTGGACGGTCGCCAAAGGCCTTCAAAAGGGAGACGTGGTGCTTTGTCCCAATGGTTCGGGTACATATTTCGTGGGCGAAGTAGCGAGCGACTACTTCTACGTTCCAGGTCAACCCTTGCCGCATCGACGAAGCGTTAACTGGCTAGCTCATACTATCCTTCGTGACGACATGAGCGATGCGCTGAAGAACTCCACAGGGTCTATCGGCACGGTCAGCACCATCACGCCACATGCCGTTGAGATTGAGAAACTGCTGGGTGTACAGATTAACGATCCGGTGCTCGCAGCATCCGACCCCGATATAGAAGATGCTGCAGCTTTCGCCATGGAGAAGCACCTAGAGGACTTTTTGGTCAAAAATTGGGCGCAGACCGAGCTAGGCAAGGACTACGACATATACGCGGAGGACGGTGAACCAGTTGGCCAGCAGTACCCCACTGACACCGGACCCATGGATTTGCTGGCGGTCAAGAAGGACAAGTCCGAACTATTAGTTGTGGAACTGAAGAGAGGCAAGGCCAGCGACGTGGTGGTTGGCCAAGTGTTGAGGTACATGGGATTTGTAAAGGAAGACCTTGCAGAGCCACAGCAGGCCGTGCGCGGCGCCATCATCGCGCTGGAAGACGATTTGCGTATCCGCCGCGCCTTGGCCGTGACTCCAAGCATCCAGTTTTTTCGGTACCAGATTAGCTTCAAGTTGCTGAAGGCATGAGTCGGCAACAACCCAGCCTTGGCGCTTGACCCAAGCAGAAGTCTTCGAGCGTGCATGAAAAGCACCACAGCAGTACTCACGACCGCACCCAGTCTGTGAGAGTCCGAAGACGCGCAATATTCAATATCAAAAAGTGAGTTGGCGAATGGCAGAAAAACCAAGACACATCAGAGGCAAGCTTCTGCATGAGGCGTACACACCTGCAAAGTCTGATGCTGACGGCTATTCAGATGGCGTTGATTTCGCATCGGTAGTAGGAGATAAGAAATTCCACTCATTTCAGGTCTGGCGGGAAAAACCGAGCGGCAAGCCCACGTATGTGTATGGCCTGACGCTGAAACAGATTGAGGCTATTCGTGCAAAGCCAGATGAAAAACTTGCGGCGGAAAATATCGAACTGCAAGCGCAACTGGCTGTTGCCAAAAAAGTGATTAGAGAACTTGAGCAGCGAGCAACGGCCAAAGGGGCCACACTTGCTGAAGAGAATGCAAAGCTCAAAGAGGAACAGCAATGGTACATACACACATTACGCCCGCTATTGAATCGTCAAACTAATGACTTCATAGCCGGGGCCAGCCAGAGCATCAAAGCTACACTCATACCAATAGGAGGCATGCATGGATTCAGACGAAAATCAAAACGAAGGTAATTGAAATTTTATATTACCTTAATTACATTTGTACGAAAAATTAATTTCATCTTAATTCCTTCTTCTTATTACGTATCGCCCCTTGATAGTCATCAAAGTATGGAATTTTTAGGTAGTCTACATCTCTAAACTTGATGGCTGACTCATATCGTTTCTTCATTCTTTCAGCATATTCATCATTACTTCTAACTCTACCAAACCCAGGCTCCATATAAATAATATCGTCCTTACTCTCTCCTTTTAAAATTCTATCTAATATTTTCAAATAATGATTGAAAACCCCGCCACTATTCAATGAGCCAGGCCCATCATAATCATTATAGCCACCATCGAAAAATTCAGGATTTCTCCCCTTTACTTTCTCAATAAAACCTCTTTGCTCTCTAACAACTTGTTCCAATTTATTTTTCAAAAAATTTATTGGCTGTTCAACATCTATCTTCAGCACAACTTCCGTTCTCTCTATTTCTCCTATTGATATAGAGCAGGGCTTTTGACGAAAATTTTCGGACTCACAAAATTCGGCATACACTTCAAATTTAAGTTCACCAAAAATATCAGTCTCTGATTCAGGGAGAGGGGAAATCTCTGGATCAATCCATTTGTCTATGCCAAATCTTTCTTTCGGCAGGATAGATGAAGAATGACCAATTGAAAATCCCGCCTCTCTTCTTATTTCGAGAGTGCGCTCATGCCATTCTTTTAAATTTTCCCCAAGCAAGGGTTCCACCCCTTTCTTTGGATGAAATGGACTAACAGTCGCGAAATCCTCTGCCTTACTCTTGTCACTCAGCTTCTCATGCCACTTGTCATCAAGCTGCTGCTGCTCTTCAACCACAAACAAGGACATAGGAATTTCGTCGGACAGTGATCGGCAAAGCTCCTGTGTGTTGATGTTCAAGCTCCGAACAGCCTCTGGAAGCGCCATCCATTGCGCATACGCCTCTCTGTATGCAGGGTTACGTCGGAGAAATTCCCAAGCCCATTGCCGGGATGACTTGGGACCCATGTCTTCTTGCACCGCACTCATCGTGCCCTCCTATAGCTAATCTGGTGGCCTAGATCGTGCCTAAAACAGTCAAAGATGCAAGCTTTTCCTATCAGTATTGGAAAAAACAAGCTCTGCAGATAGAGTAGACATATGTCACAAGATAGACCTACTCCTGCAGCCAAGGAGCGCCTTGCCCAGTGGCCAACGTTACTCAGTTTTCTGACTGCATTTGTTGCCACTGGTACCATTGCACTTCACCTCATCGGAGTTGTCAGGCATCGGCAGTACCTTCGTTTTTGGGGAATTGATGCGGATTTGTTTCCCAAATCGACTGACTGGATACTTATAAACGGATACTACGGAATCGTTGATAGATTCTCAGTTATTTTAAAGACCATCATTGAAAATTGGCACTGGCTAGGTGTAGCTTCTATTTTAATCGGGATATATATATTTATTCTCCAGACACCTGCCTCCAATACACCAGGAAAATTAAAGGAATGGGTATTACGGCGAGCTGAGTGGCAACAGCGTCTTGCTCGATATATTTTCCTTACAGCTATGGCTGTCGTAATGACACCTCTAACGCTTATTTTATTAACTGCTTTCATGGTCATACCTGCTGCTCTTGGAGAAAGTGGTGGTACAGCATCTGCTGAGAGTATGAAAATAGAACTGATGAAAGGGTGTGAACTTGCAAAAATAGCTTGTATTGAGCTGAGAAAAGACGAAAAAGTTATATCCAAGGGTTTTGTGCTTGATACTTCCGCGTCTTATGTCGCCATTTTTGATACCCAAATTCAGCGTAGTCGGGTCATCCCACTAGAAAATATAGAGTTGCTGGCAACTCGAACTTTAAGGTGATGAGAATTACACCACAGACAGAAAGAAAAACCCCAGCCTTTTGCAAGATTGGGGACAAAGGAAATAAATCCGATAGATCAGATTATAGAATTCATATTCTTAAACTTATTTTGAACGTGGTGGATTATTTCCACGACCGCCGCCAGAGGGTCCACCAGTTTTGCTAGGGCCGTTGAAAGGTGCTGGTTTACTCATAAACTATCTCCTAATCCCGGAAAAAATATAAGCTGCGCCGGGCCCGGGATAAAAATCCCGTGCAGCTCTATATTCAACTGAAATTTAGACCTATTTAGGTACGTGCTTCTTGCAGTCTGTTATTGAGTCGTTGGCAGATCAACTCAACAAGGGCAGTCTTCCATGGTGCGCGGCGGCAGGTACTCTCCGCTTCCAACTCCACCAATGAGAGCGAAAAACGGCTGCCCATAGGTGGCATGACATTTGGTGATGGCCACTCTCGAAATGGTATCTCTCCTAGCACCACATTAATATGGCTTTCTCCTGCTTTGATAGACCAGTATTTCAATGGCCAATCTGAAAGAAGGGGTTGCAATTCTTCCCATAGGTCAAAACACAGATACTGGATTGCCCTAAAGTGAACACTAGCTGTAGATGCACAGTCTTCGATAATTTGGTCAGCGCTTTCAGGCAACTCCCCCGAATGCAGTGCCAGCGTTTCTGAATATCCAGCGGCAGGGTTCGCTTCGTACTCGCGAGGGGAATAATTTCTTTCGATCTGCACTCGAAGGTTTTTGAGAGCAGCAGGGACTGACACGGCATCGAAGCCTGTGATCACATCAAAGTACGGCCTTGCAGAGGGCGCAAAAGACTCCAAGTGAAACTTGTCCCACTCCGAGGGAGAGACCCAATTTAGCCCTTTTCCAGTGGGCTGACAGCGCACAAATCGGATCGCACGACTAAAACCTACAAGACGGCTACTTGTCCAACGTACCTTAAACCAAGGTTTTTCCTCTGAAAACTCAATGCTGCAGTCTTCAATGCCAAAGAGCTTTGCAGCCTCTTCCCATTCCTTTCTAAGTTTGCATCGGATGCTATCCACTCCCGTGACAATTTCACGGAATGCAGGACCATGACCGCTTCCAATGATTAGCCAGAATCCATAGTGGCTGGTCGGCTGCTCAAGCTCTGATCTGTCTAGACCAGTAAGTTCAGAAATGTGCTCAAAAGCTTGTGAAGATTGGCTGAGTTGTGCAACTTCAATGAAGCGATTTAGATCACTCGCCAGCTCAGCTACAGGGTTTTCTCCCCCGCTATCTGCAAGTTGTTTTAGCTGCAACTGGAGTTGTAAATTTTTTTCGTCCAGAGCGCGAATTCGCAAGACCTCTTCAAATTCGCTGACCCTGTTGGGTGCCGGCATAGGGTGCACACCTGTCAAGATCGGCAACGTTGTTTTGAGCACTGTGGCAAGGTGCACTGCGAGGAATTTATCCAAGGTACCCTTGGTCTCCCAGCGCTGAGCGGTGCTCTTTAAACTGCCGACGCTGGCCCATGGCTTACCCGCTAGTTCGTACACGGCCTTGGCTAACTCAAACTGTGTAAAACCAGCGTCTTCGCGAAGTTGTGAGAGTACTGAGGGCTTGATGTGAGTAGCTGGACGACCCACTGGTTTGCTGCTTTTTTGCATGGATGGAATCATCCGTCACCCATGTTGTGCTGTCTATTTAAATAAAGACAACACAATTAAATTTTCGTTAGCGCATGGTGTTGAGTCCTTGGCATCTCTTCGTCTATCTATGCCGTAGCTCGAATGCGCAGTGGTCACCTGCATCCAAATGATCAATCTGATATGTGTGCTCTCACCTGACAAGGCCCAGGTTGCAGGCACCTGCTGTGTCACAGCTATGTCACAGTTGGGGAAAATTTTCGGCACTATTCGGCATCAATGCGGGATGCTAAAATCGACTTGTCTCGAGTGAAGACAGTACTGAGCATCAATCGGCAATACTCCGCGCCAGAGTTCGTAATGAGAAGGTCGGGTGTTCGATTCATCTCTCCGGCACCAAGTCAGTAGAAAAAGCCCGCTATCTAAACAATAGCGGGCTTTTTCTTTTTTTAACTTGTAGGCAATCTGTAGGCACTTTTACCAAGAACTGGACCCTGCGTGCCCGGGTAATCTTGAAGCACCCTATCATTTTCCATTCGACCAGTACTGCCTAGCGCCCGCGAAGCATAGTTGCACAGGGCCGCATGTGGGCAAAGCAGACCCGCACGAACATTGAATCACTGGACCTGTGGCCCAAGACCTTGGAGAAGTGGGGGAAGAATGTCTCTTGACCGGATGGTCGATTACCTTGTAAACGGACAGCCTGAGCCGAAGGCACGGCCATTTAACCCTTATCCCCTGGCCACATCGTCAAAGGGTCAGGCACGGACGTAACGCTGCGACTCCTGCAGCGTCAGCCGAGTCGGTGGTTCTTCCACGGCGAATTGACTTTGGCCCTAGGGCGCTCCAAAGGCAAGGTGGATTGGGCACTGCGGCACTTGGCGCGCTCTGGCCTGGTGGAGTCAGTAGTCCACAAAGAAAGTCAGCGCGCGCCAGTGTACAAATATCGCGTGAAAGCAACTTAATGCGGGCTCACCCCCTCCCAAAGCAGCTTTATCCCTCACGGCCACGGACTGCTCTTGGGCTCAGTTTTTATCGCATCATGTAGTCACCCAAAATAGGTAGCCCTTCCACATTTAGCAAAATTGTTGTGGAAGCATAGTGAAACTGCAATGCATTCTCATCGCTCGGCAACTCATGCAGTCGCCCTCCGCATGAGTGAATGACGCCAGCAGTGAAATCGCGTTTTTGCCAATTCGTCCCTCCGCACCTTAAACAACGAGGAGCTCCACGCCTCAACTTCAAGAAATCGCGCGTCGCTTGCAAATCGCCATGCGACTCCGCTGGCTTCCTATACGTATAGGGAAGCCAGCTAAGAAGTCGGGTGAACAGATTCGGCGCCGTACTGCGTTCTTCAAGCTCAATATCGCCCAAGCTAGGGAGCATCTCCGCTTCGGTAATGGCATCACAATCGAAGCAAATTACAAAGCGTCTACCGCCATCGACTGTCCGCCCATCAGGTAATTGGTACTTCACCACTACCGGACGGGGCGTCATTACCCCAGAGAACGAGCAGCCGGTGCAGCGCACCTCCGCTATTGGAAAGCTCATTTTTCACCAATGAAATCATAAGACGAAAATGAACTTCGATTCAGTCCTCGTCTTATGAAGCGTTTGAAGGGAAGCTAAACCAGCTCACTGCTTATAAACTGAAGTCGCTTGTTGGAGCAATCAAAGTCCAGTCCAAAGCCACTTTAAACCCAGCTTTCCCCCAGTGCCTTCGCCTGCTCCAGCACCAGTTCCACCGCGTTATCAGCCAAATCTGGCGGGTACTTGTATTTCTTCAGAACACGCTTGACCATCAGGCGCAGACGGGCGCGCACGCTTTCACGCTCAGCCCAATCCACAGTCACATTCTTGCGCAGGTTGTCCGTCAGCTCTTGGGCAATCTTCTTGAGGATTTCGTCGCTCAGTTCACGCGCTGCCGACTCGTTCTCAATCAGCGCCTCATAGAACTTCACCTCATCCTCGCTCAGCCCCAGCGACTCGCCACGCTTGGCAGCCTCGCGGAACTTCTTGGCCATTGCGACCAACTCTTCCATCACCTGTGCCGCTTCAATACTGCGGTTCTGGTAACGGGTGACCACATTGCCCAGCATCTCCGAGAACTTTTTCTGCTGCACCACGTTGGTGGCAAAGCGAGACTTGATTTCCCCTTCTAGCAAGCGCTCCAGCAACTCCACCGCCAAATTGCGCTCAGGCAGATTCCTCACCTGTGCCAGAAACTCATCATCCAGCAGGCCAATGTTGGGCTTATCCAGGCCGACAGCAGAGAAGATATCCACCACCTGCTCGCTCACAACCGCTTGATTGATGATTTGGCGAACCGCTGCATCCTTGGCGGCATCGTCTAGCTTCTTCTTGCTGGCGTCTCTCTTGGTCAGCAGCACCTTGACGGCCTGCATGAAGGCAACTTCATCGCGCAGAGCCTTGGCCTCATCCAAGGTGCAGCACAGGCTAAAGGCTTGACCCAAGGCCAGCGCGTTGTCGGCAAAGCGCTTCTTGCCGTCGCGCTCGCCCCCCGGTTTGGAAGGTGGCAGCCCCAGCACATGGTTAGCAGCGCCAGCCAAAGCCTTGTGCCCACCAGTGCGAAAGGCGCTCCAGTCATAGCCGTGAAGCAAAGCCGTCAGCACATCCAGCTTCTCCAGCATCACAGCCAGCGCCTCACGAGCATCTACCGTGGGCTTGCCCCGGCCTTTGCTGGCCGTGTACTCCTTCATCGCGGCCTTCAGCTCATTGCCAATGCCTAGATAGTCCACCACCAAGCCGCCCTGCTTGCCCTTGAACACACGGTTCACGCGGGCGATGGCCTGCATCAGGTTGTGGCCCTTCATGGGCTTGTCCACGTACATGGTGTGAACACACGGAGCATCAAAGCCCGTCAGCCACATGTCGCGCACGATAACCAGCTTGAGAGGGTCTGCCGGGTCTTTGAAGCGTTTTTCCAAACGCTTCTTGATGGAGTTGCCGTAGATATGCGGGCGCAGCAGGGCTTTGTCGCTGGCGCTGCCCGTCATCACTATCTTGATAGCACCGTTCTCTGGGTCATCGCTGTGCCAGTCTGGACGCAGCTTGATGATTGCGTCGTACAGATGCACGCAGATATCGCGGCTCATGGCGACCACCATACCTTTACCGGGGCTTGCCGCATCGCGCGTCTCAAAGTGCTCGACCAAGTCCTGCGCCACGCTGTCAATGCGTGACTGCGTGCCTACCACCTGCTCCAAGGCCGTCCATTTGCTTTTGGCTTGAGCTTGCTGCTCTTCTTCCTCGTCCTCAGTCAGTTCGTCCACTTCGTCATCCAACAGCGGCAGCAGCTCCTCATTGAGTTTGAGCTTGGCCAAGCGGCTTTCATAGTAGATGGGCACTGTGGCCCCATCTTCCTTGGCCTGCTGCATGTCATAAATGTGGATATGCTCGCCAAACACCGCCTCGGTGTTCTTGTCGCTACCGCTTACAGGCGTACCAGTGAACGCCACAAACGTGGCCTGTGGCAGTGCATCGCGCAAGTGCTGGGCATAGCCTGCCTGATAGGTCAGCACTTCGTTGTTTGCTGGCGCAAACTGTGCCTGCTGAGCAACCGGCTTTCCATCTGTCGTCAGCGGGGCACTGCTGCCAGCAGCCGGATACTTAGCTTTACGCACCTTGAGCTTGGCTGCAAACCCATACTGTGTGCGGTGCGCCTCATCGGCCAGCACCACGATGTTGCGGCGCTCAGACAGTACGGGAAAGGTGTCCTCATCCTCACCCGGCATGAACTTCTGGATAGTGGCAAAGACAATGCCGCCCGATGGCCTGTTGCTCAGTGCCTGCCGCAGCTCCTGCCGGGTATGGGCTTGCACAGGCTGCTCACGCAACAGGTCTTGAGCCAGGCTGAACACGCCAAACAACTGTCCATCCAAATCATTGCGGTCAGTGATGACTACAATCGTTGGATTCTGCAGCTTGGGTTCCTGCAGCACTCGGGCCGCAAAGCAGGTCATGGTGATGCTCTTGCCCGAGCCTTGCGTGTGCCACACCACCCCACCCTTGCCGCGTGCCGCTGTCGATGCATCCTTGTTCGCCGCCTGCAACACACGGGCAATGGCTGCACGTATGGCGTGGTACTGGTGATAGCCCGCCACCTTCTTGATGAGCTTGCCGTCATCCTCAAACAGCACGCAATAGCGCAGGTAGTCCAGCAATATCTCTGGGGCCAGCACACCGCGCACCAACGTTTCCAGTTCGCTGAACTGGCCCAGCGGGTCAATCTCTACTCCGTCAATCGTGCGCCACTGCATATAGCGCTCACGGTCTGCCGACAGCGAGCCCATGCGCGCCTCAGTACCATCACTAATCACCAGCAGCTCGTTGTAGCGGAACAGCTCGGGAATTTGCTCCTTGTATGTCTCTATCTGGTCATAGGCCATCCAGATATCGGCGTTCATCTCCGATGGATTCTTGAGCTCCAGCACCACCAGCGGCATGCCATTGATAAACAGCACCACATCCGGCCTGCGTGTGTGGCGCTGGCCTTTGATGCTGAATTGTTTGACTGCCCAGAACTGGTTGTTGGCTGCGTTGCCCCAGTCCATCAACTTGGCAAAGTCACCACGGGTTTCACTATCGACCTGATAGCTCACGGGCACGCCATTAACCAGCAGCTTGTGAAACGCCCGGTTTGACGCCAGCAGCGCAGGCACGCCCAAGTCCAGTACCTGCTCCAGCGCATCGTCACGCGCAGCCTGGGGCATACCGGGGTTCAGGCGCTGCAAGGCCTCGCGCAGGTTGTCTTGCAGCACCACCTGCTGGTAGTTGCTTCGCAGCGGCGTATCGCCATCGGGTGCAATGCTCAAGCCATGGCGAATGGTGTAGCCCACCTCTTGCAGCCAGCCCAGCGTTTCTTGTTCGAGTTGGTCTTCTGTCATTGCCTCGTCCCCCAATCATTAATTCTGTCTGGCGCTCGTATTTAACTGAAGAAAGTCTGCAGGCTGCGCCAGCAATAATTCATCTCTGTCCAAGTCAAACGGCACCACATGCAATCGCAGTGCTCCTGGCAACGTAAATTCCGGAAGTGCGGCCTGAAAGTTCTGCCAGCGCGGATACACCAAGTACATCTCCCCCTTGCCTTGCATATAGGTCGAGCCATAGGCCAGCATCTGGTACATATCGCTTTGCTGAATACCGTATTTGCTCTTGCCATCGGATTGCGACTGGTCAATCCGCTTCCACTTGCAGTCCAGCACGGTGACCGGTCCAGTTGAGCTATGCACCAACAAATCTGGCTCCAGCTGGAACATGTTGGAGTTTTGATGCTTGGCCAATGAGTGCTGACGCGGCTGGGGCTTGAGTGTGAATCCACTCGCCATTTGCTTGCGCAAAGCCCGTGTGACATAGCTTTCGAAGAGCTTTTCCATAGGGAACAGCAAGCTCACCCCTAGCGACTCACCCTTCAGGGCCAGCGGCATGCCCTCACCCAGCACCAGTTCACACCAAGGTTTGATGACTTGATAGCGCGCCATCAGCCGCCCCGCACCCCAGGCTCGCCAATCTTGCTGCGGCTGCGGACTCGGTGGAATCTCACTTAGTCTGTGGCTTAACTCATTGGCCAGACGCCAAGTTACTGGCTGAGCAGTAGCCTTACGCACTCGCTCCAAAGCCAGACGCAGCAAACGGTTAGCCGCTTGGTCAGGCGAAAACACGTCGTGCCGCAAATGAAAAAGGTGCGCTCTGCCTGGTGGCTGGCGCATTTGCGCAGTCGTGTTCAACTGCCCACGCAAAAACGGCAATTCCTCCTCCAACCGAACATAGTCAGAGCGCAAGCCCTGCTGCACCAACTGCTGCAAGTTCTGCACAGACTGCGCCATTACCCACTCGGTCAACGGCACATCAAAGCGCTCCAATACCGCTATGGACACATCCTTGCCCGGCAAATCTAACAAGGCCGCCACCATCTTGCGTAGCAACTTGCGACTGCTTTGCACATCGTCTGTATCGGAGAAGGTCTTAGGCAACACCTCCAACGTGGTGCCACAAGGTGTTTGCACCACCCCGACCAAGCTATCCAATCTCAGCCAAGTCTGCCCCTGAACCTCAAGCAGACTCGCGCCGCCTTTGCTCAATCGACTTTGCAACTCGCACAGCCAGGTAAAAGCAGAAGGCGAAACGTTATGCGCATCCAAGGACGGTATGCATTCTCCCGTCGTCAGCCGGGCATATTCCCGGACGGTGACAAGGTTCGGCTTCAATTGGCATCACCCACCTGTGCAGCACCTTGCTCAGACACGGATATCACTCCAGCAAAACTTGCCAGAGACCCAAATGCATCTGGGTTGATGCGCCAGCGTTTACTGACAGCCTGCACGTCGTGATTGTCGCCAAACAGGGTTTCCAAGCTCTTGCCGTGCTTTTGCACAAAACGCAGCGCCTCTGGCTTGCGATGGTCGTTCAAGACCCAGGCAATGCGTTCCCAATCATCAAAAAAATATTCCTGCAGCAGCGGCAGAATTTGATTTTTGAAAATCTGCGCCAGCTTTTCAAGCGTCTTGGTCTCACGCAACGGCATGAAATAGGCGTGCCCCAGTTGATGCTCTCGGTCCAGCAATGCCTCAATGCGCTCATTCATCACCTGCAGCAACGCGGCCATGTCTACGCTCACCTCAGAATCTTCCACCTCAATGCCCTGTAAAGCCTCGGGGTCCGGCATCAACTCTTCGAATACAAAGCGCCGACGCAAGGCCACATCCAACCCAGCCAAAGAGCGGTCGGTGGTGTTCATCGTGCCGATGATGTACACATTGTTTGGTACGGAAAACTTGGACTTGGAATAAGGCAAAGTCACCGACAGCGCCTCCGAAGCCCCTGCGCGCTTGGAAGGCTCTAGCAAAGTAATCAGCTCCCCGAAAATGCGTGACACATTGCCTCGGTTGATTTCGTCAATCACCAGAACTCGCGCATCGGTAGATTGAGACGCTGCTGGTGCTGGTGCTGGCGCTGGCTGCAATGCCCACTGTGCCATAGCCGTCAGCACATTCTCATAGCCGTTCACCAAAAATTTTTCCAATGGAGCATCAGGCACGATGTCAAACACTCGCTTTTGGCGAATGTCTTCCACCGTCAGCTTGCCTTGGCGCACATAAGCAATCAGCGCTTCAATCTGGCGTCGAGGCAACTCCAGCACTTTTTCCGTATCACGAGGCTTACTCAGCACTACCAAGTCATCGCTAATGCGAAGCACCTTGTAGCCTGTCCCAATTGTCTGCCCCACATAGAACGGGAAAGCATCGGCCACTGCAAGCTCAGTACCGAGCAGTCTCTGCAGCTTAGCGCGCACCAAATTAGGCGCTTTCAGGGCATACAGCGTCATTTGGCTGAATGACTTCTCTAACAGCTCACTGCAAGGCAAAGACGGGCTGTATTGGCGCAACCAGCGCACCTGACGGCGCTGTGCATAGCCATCGTCATGCACCTCATGTAAGCCTGCATACTCGTAGTCGCTGGTTATTTCACCAATGGCGCGGAATTTATAGTTGCCATCGCTCACGACCACCAAGTCCCCTACCTTCATCTTCAAGATAAAAGTGGCCACACTCGTGACCGAGTAGTCACCATCAGCAACGCTAGCATCCACTTGCTGATATTTAGTCAGTACATCCTGCTTATTCTTGCTACCACTGAAGTCAATATCGCCACCGTAGCCAAGCAAGACATAGCCCCCCTGCACGCACTCCTCATAAATACCGGCATCGTCCCCTAGTGTGTTGCCCAAGGACATCTTCCACACTTGTCGCTGTCCCAGCTCAATAGGCGTTGCCACGGGCTGGATGGTGGTCACTGCAGCTACCTCGCAAAGTAACTTGAATACGCCATCCACCACCGGGTAGCTCAGCTGCTTGGTCTCATCATCACTCACTGCGCGAATGCCTTCCACAAAGTCCTCATAGCTGAAGCTCTGGTGAAAGGTAGTGAACTGAATACGACCAGCGCCATGCAAAGCATCAAATCGTTGTTTGAGTTGCGCCCGCTTTTCAGCCCAATCAAGCGCCGCGTCAGTGTTCACCTGCGCCAGCAACTGCGGGTCCAAAATTTCCAGGGCCTTAGTCACTGTGCTGTACGTTTTACCTGTGCCCGGTGGGCCAAACAAAACTTGATTGAGAGGCACGGAATTCATGGACTCTTTCTTTGGCTCTGACTGTGGCGAAGGAATAACGGAAGGCTGTACCGAAGGGGACGCGGGCCTGGTTTCGCTGAACGACAGCCGGTATGCGTTCTCACCTTCCTTGGTGATGAATGCCCTATCGCCCTCCTTCAGTCCAGACTGTGCAAACAAAGCAGTAAAACGCGCCTGAATCCGGCCACGGTTAGCAAGAACCGCTGTATGTATGCTTTCTCCATTGGGCAACGTTAGCGAAAACTGCTGCGCCGCTGGCGTTTTTTCATCCGGCGCAATGCAGGTAGCAGGAAACAATGCCTGCAGCTTGGGCACTTTGATATAGCCATTGCGCACCGCACCTCCCGTCAACAGCACGGTCAACGAAGTATCAGAGCCATCGTAGTCGTCGGGCCAGCAGCCCGAGCGCCCCACCAGCGCGGGAATACTGTCACCCGCCTGCGCTGCGTCAATCGCATTTGCTGCTATATCGGCATCCAGCTTTTGCCAACCAGCATCGTCCAAGCGCACCCACAAACCATCGCCACGCAACTCCAGCTCCAGCGCCACAACGGTCTGCCAGACCTTGGGGTCATCAGTGCGGCCCGCATGAATCAGCTGCGCCTGCGTCAACCACCAGTCCAAGCCTGCCTCATGCAAGGCCATGGCCAGTTGGCAGAAAGCATCCAGTTGCCCATGCTCCCGCAGACCTTCAGCCAAACCAGGCAACGCACCAAAGTGCCGCAGCACATCATCCACATCACGTAAGGGAGCCAAACCCAAACCATCCGCATACAGCCCATACACAAACCCCTGCGGCGTCAGCCCCTGGCAGGTCTGGGCTGCCTGCTCGTAATAGCGGCGCAGCAACAGCATGCGCGCAACGGGATGATTGGCAGCCGGAATATCAGCAGGCGGGCAACCAAGCACCTTCAAAAAATGCGCCACATGGTCTGAAGAGCTAATAGGCAAAACCGCGTCTGGATGAAAGGCCGCCAGCATGCGCAGCTTGCGCCCATCACCCATCGTTACGCGAGGCTGCACGTCTGCGCGCTGATAAATCTGTGCATCGTCATCAACCCAGCTCAAACCCTCTTCAGGGTTGGCCAGCGCCAGCGCCGCATGAACACGCAGCACGTATTGCAAAGCATCCGCATCGCTCAGCTCCTGCAAATGACGGTGTTTGTAGAGTGAGCCATCTTTCAGAAAATACAAAATGTGCCCACGCGATGTGCCCGGCATATAGCGGCCCAGCACATCCTCCAACCCACGCTCCAACCACCAGCAAAACGAATCTCGACTTTGCTTGCCCACGCAATACTGGTCCAGCGACAAAGCTGTGAGCAGCTCTGCAGGAAACTTTTCGATAAACCGCTGATAGTCAGCATGCGCTTGCGGCATCGCTGTCGCTTGCTTCCCCATAGTCTGAAGCAGTTGCTCTAATTTGGCGAAATTCTCATTTGTATTGACCAACTCTTTCCTCTCAATTTCTTTTTCTAGCCTGGCTTTTTAGCCTGTTACGGCGTTATCAAAATTCCGGTCAACGCATGGTTGATGTAGTAGTTGCTGCGCCCAATCTTCTGCTTCTCCAGAAAGCCGGTTTCCGCCAACACATCTAGGTACTTGGTGGCCGTCAGCCGCGACACCTGCAAATCGTTCTGCATGAACTCGATTTTGGTGTACGGATGCATGAACAAACTGTTGATGAGGTCTTGGCTGTAGAACTTGTGCTGCTCACGAATGCGATGCTTGTAATCCAGCAAGGCATCCCGAATGGCAATCACCGTCTTCACCGTCTGCTTGGCCGTCTGCTCTACCGCCAAGCAGACG
>Ga0067045_1002276_pt1 | contig 17912 bp, 19 predicted proteins | sample TerdegcTABiofilm_FD_59184 | JGI IMG/M metagenome (GOLD analysis project Ga0067045, IMG submission 59184) | Combined Assembly of (Gp0054472, Gp0054536) Wastewater bioreactor microbial communities from Singapore -Terephthalate degrading... | reverse complement strand
CTACCGACTTGGAGCGGATGGCTGATTTAGCCTGTGACATTGCCAAGATAACCAGGCGAATAGCAGATCAGCCCCTGATCAAGCCGCTGATTGACATTCCCCGGATGGCGGAAATCGCCCAGAAAATGGTGAAGGAGTCCCTTGACGCCTACGTGCGCGAGGATGTTCAGTTGGCCGTCTCTATGGCTAAAGATGATGATTTGGTCGACAGTCTGCACAACCAGGTCTTCCGGGAATTGCTGGTATATATGATGGAAAATCCCAAGATCATCAACCAGGCTACCGCTCTCTTGTTTGCCAGCCGGCACTTGGAGCGGATTGCCGATCATGCTACCAATATAGGTGAACGGATAGTCTATCTTGTGACAGGCGAGCGTAAAGAACTTAATTGATCATGGTAAGCACCACGTCATACTGAACCAAATTATGGTCTAATTAAAAAATCAGGCGACAAGGAGGAAAAAGACTTGCTGAAAAAGGCAAAATTAGTAGTTGTTGCGGTACTGTGCCTGACTGTTATGGCGGCGTTGACAGGCTGCGGCGAACAAGGCGCTCAACAAGGTGTGGATAACAATGTCCGGCAGTTGTCCGGCAACATCACCGCAGTGGGCTCCACTGCCATGCAACCGCTGATGGAACAGGCCGCTGCTGAGTTTATGGCCAAGAATCCGAATGCAAGGATCGTGGTGCAGGGCGGCGGTAGCGGCACCGGCCTCACCCAGGTCGCGCAGGGAGCGGCTGATATCGGCAATTCAGACATTTTTGCTGAAGAGAAAGCCGGCATTGATGCTACCCGGCTCACCGACCACCAGATCTGTGTCGTCGGCATGGCTGCCGTGGCAAACCCGGCCATAACTGTCGACAACCTTACTAAACAGCAGTTAATAGATATTTTTACCGGCAAGACGACCAATTGGAAGAGCGTGGGCGGCCCTGATCAAAAAATAGTGTTGGTAAACCGCCCGAAGGCCTCCGGCACAAGGGCGACGTTCAAGAAATACGCACTGGGAGGCGCTGAAGAGGCCACCGGAATTGAAGAAGACTCATCCGGCACAGTCCTTAAAATCATCAAAGAAACTCCCGGCGCGATTGGCTACCTGGCGCTGTCTTACCTGGACGGCAGTTTGAAGGTCATCAACCTGGACGGCGTGGCGCCCACTAAAGAAAACATTACCACCGGCAAATACGCGGTATGGGCCTACATGCACAGTTACACCAGGGTAAACCCGGCCGGTGTGGCAGACACTTTTTTGAAATACATGATGTCTGATGATGTGCAGAAAACTATTGTTCCGGAATTAGGTTATATTCCTGAAGTTGAAATGAAAATAGTTAGAGATGTGAACGGTAATATTAAAAATAAGTAACTATTCAGGGGTCAAGGGTCAGTAGTCAGTAGTGAGTAGTCAGTAGTCAGTAGTCAGTAGTCAGAATGAAAGAATGGTTTATCGTCCCGAAGTATTCTGAATTTACGACTGCTGAATTCTGAATACCTGATATAGTAACTAATTACAATGATTGAGAGTTGCGGGGGCGGGGGAATGGCTTTGAAGAAAAATACCGTTGCCTACAAATTTTTCAATCTGGGCGGCAGCGAGTTGCTGGGCAAGTGCCTGACTACCGGGGCTGCGCTGGTAGCCATCGTTTCCACAGTTACCATTGTTGTTTTTATTTCCATGAAAGGCTTGTCTACCTTTACAATCTATGGTGTGAGCGTTAAAGAATTTTTATTTTCAGCCGGTTGGTTCCCCGACCGCCCGCCCGAAGAAGGAGGCCCGCAGGTGGGCGTGCTGGCCTTTATATTCGGCTCAGTACTTGTCTCAATGCTGGCTGTCTTGCTGAGTGCCCCGCTCAGCATCACCTGCGCAGTATTTATTGTAGAAATTGCGCCTTTCTGGGGACAGCGGTTTTTGCAGCCGGCTATCGAACTACTGGCCGGCATCCCATCCGTTGTTTACGGATATATCGGCTTGAGCGTGCTGGTCCCCTTTATCCGCGACAATATCGGCGGCCTGGGCTTCAGCGTCTTGGCCGGTTTTCTGGTGCTGTCCGTGATGATCCTGCCCACCATTGTCAGCATCCTGACCGACAGCCTGAGGTCCCTGCCGCGTGAGTACAAAGAGGCTGCCCTGGCCCTGGGCTCCACGCGCTGGCAGGCTATCCGCCTGGTGCTCATCCCGGCCGCGCGTTCCGGCCTGATCACCGGAATCGTCCTCGGCCTGGCCAGAGCCTTCGGCGAAGCGCTGGCCGTACAGATGGTTATCGGCAATACCAGAAAAATTCCAACATCCATTCTAGACCCCGTGATCACCTTGACAAGCGCGATCACCATGGATATGGGCAACACCCCCCATGGGCTCCCTGTGGAACAACACCCTCTGGTCGATGGGCCTGTTTCTCCTAATAATGTCGTTCTTTTTCATCCTGGTAGTCCGTTACGGAGTAAATAAAGGAGGAATAACCAGATGAATTCCCGCCTTGCCGACAAGATCGCGACCTTCATATTCTGGGCCGGCGCGCTGGTTGTGATTATTATTCTCGGCGCGCTGGTCGCGTATATCCTCTACCACGGAGGAAAGTACATCAACTGGGATTTTCTGACCAAACCTCCGCAGGTGATCCGCGCCGGAGGCGGGATCGGGCCGCAGATTTTCAACTCGTTCTACCTGCTCTTTTTGTCCATGGTTTTTACAGTTCCCATGGGTGTGCTTGGCGGGATTTACCTGGCTGAATATGCCCAGAACAACAAGTTGACGGAAGCAATCAGACTGTCCATTGAAACGTTGAATTCACTGCCTTCAATCGTAGTCGGCCTTTTCGGACTCCTGGTTTTCGTCAACATGACCGGCTGGGGTTACTCGCTCATATCCGGCGCCCTTGCCCTGACAGTAATCAACCTGCCACTGATGGTCCGGATCACTGAGGAATCCATTCACGGCGTGCCGGACAGCCTGCGCGAGGCAAGCCTGGCCTTGGGCGCCAACCGCTGGCAGACGATCTGCAAGGTAGTATTGCCCAGCGCTTTTCCCGGGCTGGTCAGCGGTGCCATTATCACTTCCGGCAGAGTATTCGGCGAGGCCGCCGCGCTGCTGTTTACCGCCGGCATGTCCAGCCCGGCCTTGGACTTCAGCCAGTGGAACATCTTCCACCCCGCTTCGCCCTTGAATCCGTTCCGCCCGGCGGAAACCCTGGCTGTGCATATTTGGAAGGTAAACACGGAGGGTCTTATCCCCGACTTGAGGAGGGTGGCGGATGGTTCCGCGGCGGTGCTGATCCTGGTTGTGCTTGGCTTTAACCTGGCGGCCCGCTGGCTGGGTAGAAAAATATACCGTCAAATGACGGCGACGAATTAAATAACGTTAACAGTTATCGGGCCATTTTCCGTGGTCAGCCGGGCTTTACCTTTGCCGCTTCCAAGTTTTAACCGTGCACTTCGTGATACTCCGGTATTCGGTGTCAGATCAGGCTCCAGGCCGCTAATATTTCCATGGTTTGTCTTTGCCTCAACTCCAGGTCGTCATCCTTCATTTCACGTTCTACCTATTAAGACGTTTAAAAAGCAACAATTACTTCAAAAATCCTTAAAAAGTTATTTACCACAATATCATATTGGATAACATTTTATTTTAATTTATACTTGTTATTTTTTGGAATTTAAAGGATTTTTTAATAGTATACAGAATACTAAATTACTTAATTCGATAACTTTCGACAATATCGTTCCTAGCCACCTGGGAATGGAGAAAAAGGTCAGTTGTAATCCTTGTCACATAACTTAGGCGTTATTTATAACATCCATTGCTATCTGCTGGAGGAACTTTTTCCTGTAGAGAGAATATTTTTATTGAGTTTTTCAGTAAAGTAGCGCCGGATGAAATGGCCGGAATTATCTGACAAGGATGAGTTGATATGCGCAAGGTCGGCGTCTCTTGCCTCAAGCCGGGGATGAAACTCGGCCACACGATTTACAACAGCAGGGGTGAAGAACTATTAAAGGCCGGGGTAGTACTTACTGACATTTATATACAACAATTAATCAAACTCGATATATCTTTTGCCTGGGTGGACGATGGAGTTCCATTTGATTTGCCTGAAGCAAATGACGTAATCAAGCGGCAAACACGTGTAGCGGCTGTGCGCCAGATAAAGAATGTCCTGCTGGAAGCGAAGGAATCCGGCCGGCTGGTGATCGAACCGCAATCGCTTTATTCTACTGTCGGTGAGTTTACCGAACAACTCCTGTCCAGCAAGAATTTGATATTTAATCTGATTGACCTGCGTTCGCAAGACGACTATACTTTTGCTCACTCAGTCAATGTCTGCATTCTAACGCTAATGACCGGAATCACTTTGGGATACAGCCGCGACGAACTGGCATTTCTTGGGGTGGGCGCGCTTCTGCACGACTTGGGCAAGGTAAAAATACCGGAGGAAATCCTGAACAAACCGGGTAGCCTGACAGCCGAAGAGTTTGAGGTTATGAAAAAGCATCCCATATTCGGGTATGAACTCATTCGAGACGCTGGAAATATTGGTGAAACACAGGCTGTTATGGCGCTTCAGCATCACGAAAACTACGACGGTTCGGGCTATCCTGAAGGTCTTCGGGGTGATCAGATCAATGAATATGCCCAGATCGTTGCTATTGCCGACAGGTTCGACGCGATAACGGCAAACAGGGTTTACCGGAAAGCCTTCCCCCCTGTTGAAGCCTACGAGATGTGTGAGGCTTCGGTCAACTATTTCGTAAAGGAGTCCGTCGCCAAAGCGTTTATGTATAACATTGCCGCCTACCCCGCCGGCACTATTGTTGAGTTGAATAACGGCATGGTTGGCGTGACGGTGGATACGCCAAAAGGCTGTTCGCTCTTTCCCATGGTGAACGTTTATTTTGACGAAAAAAAACAGCCGTTGCCTGAACAAATTGTTCTGCCTTTATATAAAGAGAAGGGGCTTTTTATTGTCAGGGTGCTGCAGGGTGGTGAGGCAAGCCAGTGGCAGGATGCCCCGCCGATGAGTTGACAGATTTGGAGGGAATGTGACTGTGGTGTTTGTTTGGGAGGAAGGAATATGACGGTTGAAAAATGGATAAAGATAAATCAAAGTATCAAGGTATCCCGTGACGAGAAAGTACTGGACTGGTATGATTCAAACATCCAGGATGTTCAAAAGGGGAAATTCTACATAACCATACCCTACCAGAAGGCCAGCCCGTTAATCCTGGCCAAGGGCGACCGCGTGATTGTGAATATTATTTTGCAAGGGGCGAGGGTTGAATTTAACAGCACTCTACTCGGACGGCATGTTGACAACATACCCCTTTATGCCTTGTCCTGGCCCGACAGCTATAACCGTGTGCAGGATCGCAAATTTGTAAGACTGCCTGTAATTATAGATATTTTTTACGCTGAAGTCCCGCAAGAAGGTGAGAGCCCGCAATATATTAAATCTTCCGCACAGGACATCAGCGGTGGCGGGGTCAGGATGCTGGTAAACAAGATGTACGAGGCCGGTACGGTTTTACTGTTGAAATTTCATCTTCCGATAGGTGATAAATCACAAGAAATCGCTGTTTCCGGCAGAGTGGTGCGTTCTTGTGAAACCGGTGCTCGTGCTGCCAGCGTGGCGGTGGAGTTTACCAATGTCACCAATAGACAACAAGACATTATTGTGCGCTATATCTTTAATAAGCTTGCCAAAAGCCGCAAGCAGAGCTTATAAAGGCGACCTGTGGGCTTACAACGCGGCTCATATTCGGCCTATATAATTGTTCGAGCTCACTCGCCCTCGGGTTCGGTCAAACTCGGCGCTTCGCGCCTCAAACAGTTCCCTCACTTATCCTCGGGCTCACTCGCTCTTTGAATTAGGCCTCAAAATCGCCGCTTATGTAAGCCCACAGGTCGCTTATCTACAATTCATGAAAAGATTGATATACCGAAGAAAGCCGCCGGTTTCTGTCAGCCGGCAGCTTTCTTCATAGACGATTTCCTTTCTTTCCTCCTGCTACCGCTTACCTGCTACTGCTTCGGACAACCTGGCAATACTGTCTGCCAATGCCTCCAGCTTACCCTCGATGCGTACCAGCAAGTATGCAGCAACGGCTATGGGAAAGCCTACGTTACCCACTGCCTGCAGGATAGTTTCCAGCCGAATCACCCCTCTTAATTAGATGCGGCGGGGGCTTGCCCCCACTTTTATATGAACGCCCGGATTTAGGCGGGCGGGTCGAACAGATCATTTGTGGTGTTGCTGATAATCCTGATGTCCTGCTTGGTGACAAGATCTCCGCCCGAACTGGTAAAAGATGTTCCGGGCAATAACCATATCCATGGCCGTCTCGATCTCGGCTGCTGTCAGGTTTTCCCGGGGATTGTCCAGGGAAATGGTAACGTTTTTACCTTCCTGGTTCCGGAAAACCATACGCAGGGTTTGGTCGGTTGTAGTAGCCAATCCGTTTACCTCCTTTCCTTCGAATATGTTTGTTGATTAACTGTTTTGCGGTCCAGGCTTATTTATGACTGAATCAGTTGGGCGTTGTCAATACGCGTAATACTGTTCAGCGGGTAATCCTGCAGAGCGGCCAGAGCTGTCGCGACGTCATATAGATCCTGGTCTGACGCCGTTGGTTTGACATTGTCCAGGTTCCTTTTACGGAAAACCGGATTGCCGTTGGCATTGACGCCTACGCGCAGTTCCAGCCTGAGTACTGAACCGGCGGGGACATTGTTCACAGCCATATTATTCACCTCCTTTCCGGGAAGGCTTGTTAAAAGCGCCTTCAGCCGTTGTATGTGTTTAAATGAGGAGGGCAACGGCAAACATTTTGGGCAGGTAAAATGTTTGACCATTTGCCCTGCCCCCGAACTAATGTTCGATACTATATTAGCAAACTGGTAATACAGTGTCAATACCAAATTTTAGTTTATAGATAGTTATTTTTTTCACTAGTCCATTCCGCTTCTGTCGCTCATTTCAGCGCCTGTTCCACTCTGCTGCTCATTTCGTTGCCTGTTTCGCCTCTGCCGGAAGAATAATCACCAGGCGGGTGGAAAAAAATAAGTAAAGCAAAATGAGCATACAAAGGGGAAATGAACATGACGCTGGAGGTTTTACCCCTGGCCATAGCGGCTTTGGCCGGTATCACTATGGCTATCCAGGGGTCTATTAATTCCGCCTTGGGCAAAATAATCGGACTTTGGGAAGCTACCTTTATCGTTCACCTGGTCGGGCTCCTGCTGGTTACGGCCTTGCTTTTTGTATGCCGTATAGGTGACGGCTGTTTGGCAAACTATTCCCATGCCCCTTGGTATACTTACCTCGGCGGTATACTGGGGGTGCTGATTGTCTACGGGGTTGTCCGTACAATGCCGAAGATCGGAGTAGCGCCTGCCACCACAGCGATCATTGTGGGGCAGGTTTTCACGGCGGGTTTGGTTGATCATTTCGGGTTGTTTGGGATGCAAAAAATTCCTTTCAGCCTTTGGAATGTTTTGGGGACGCTGCTGATGGCGGGGGGAGCCTGGCTTATTCTTAAACAGTAAGGCTTAATAAAAGAATCAATACCAGACCGGCTAGCATTCCCAGGTATGCCAGCGGCCTGCTGTTACGGCGGGACTCGGGGGCAAGTTCCCCGAGCACAATATAGGTCATGGCGCCTGCGGCAAAAGCCAGCAGCGGGCCGATGAAGGAATGGTAGTTTTCTACGAGGGCCAGCCCGAAGAAAGTGCCGATTGGTGTGACTAAACTAATTAGGACATTTATCGCCAGTACCCGCCCCGCGCTTAATCCCCCGTGACGCAGTGGCGCTGCTGTCGCCATTCCTTCAGGTATATTATGCAGGCCGATAGCCAGGACCAGGATCGGCCCAAGCTTCTCGGCTGTCGCGAAACCGGCTGCGATTGCCAGCCCTTCGGGGAGATCGTGCAGGGCGATACCGGTAGCGATCAGGTAGCCCATTTTCAAGTAGTCCATTTCTTTAAGAGTTGAGGGAGCGAATGTGTTAATTCCTAAATCTAGTACCAGCATAAGAACAATTCCTCCCATGAAACCGGCCAGGGCGGCTTTAGGTGTGCCGTAGCGAAGGGAGGAAGGCAAGAGGTCGAAGATGATTACGGCTGTCATAATCCCCGAGGCCAGGCCGAGCAAAAGGGAAAGGGTGCCCGGCCGCATCCTTCCGAGTGTAATGACAAGCAGTGCCCCAAGGCATGTTCCAAGACCGGCAATCAGTCCCTGCAGAACAATACCACTCAAAATTTTACCCGCTTTCAATAAAATACTCCTTATTAATCGATTGTATTAGGAAAAGTAAGGCAGTATGTCACCTCCTTCTATTCAAAATCTATTTGCGCTTATCTTGGGATGATAATTTGCTGGCCGGGGTAGATAACGTCAGGGTTGCTTATTTGGTTGGCCTGGATAATATGATCAAGTGTTTTGCCGTACCGTCTGGCGATTTCCCAAAGTGTTTCTCCTGCTTGAACTATATGTATATGATTGGTTGCCGTGTTCTGATTACTTGTCGGAATATTCTCAGGTTCCGGTGCGTTTGCGCCGGAGGTGATGTTTACCGGCATGCCGATTTGAACGTTTGGAAAAAGCTCCTCGACGTCCTGGTTATACATACGGATACAACCATTTGACACGTAGCCCCCGATTGAGGACGGATTATTTGTTCCGTGAATGCCGTAATACCCTTTCTTGATGGACAATCCCATCCAGCGGCTTCCAAGCGCTCCACCTGGATTCATGATCTTTTCAACTATAGTGTAATTACCTGTAGGCGTTGGTGTTGAAGCCTTACCTACTCCGACGGGATAGGTTTTTATTAAGCGCTCCCCTTCATAATAAGTCAGCCGTCGTGTGGCCAGATTAACAGAAATGTGACTGCCGTAAGACCGGGTTATACTTTCTGGCATGATTCAACCTCCAAATTATTATTTATATGAAACTACTTAGGGGTCAGTAGTCAGTAATCAGTAATCAGTAATCAGTAGTCAGTAATCAGTAGTCAGTAGTCAGAATGAGAGAATGGTTTATCGTCTCGAAGTATTCTGCCCTGAAAATAAATCTTTACCATTTTCATCCATCTGATGGTGAAGCGAAGCTTCATGGGCGTCTGAATTCTGAATGCCTGAATTTTATTATTTATTTCATTTTATTTCTATGAAAGGATCGCTGTGATTGATCGGTTGCTCAGGTATAATTAGTGTTGAACGGCTAATCAGACAGACGGTTGTTACAGTAGGCGCAATGTCGTTTGTCATGCAAAACTGTTATTGGAGATGGATATATGGTAATTAGGGTTTATGCGCGGGCTAAAATCAACCTGACCCTTGATGTGCTGTGGAAGCGGCCTGACGGCTATCACCAGGTGGAAACAGTAATGCAATCAATTAAACTGCACGATTGCCTGGAGTTCGCGCCTCAGGAGAAGGACATTTCGCTTGCAGTTCCGGGAGGTGAGGTTCCTTCCGGCGCTGAAAATCTAGTTTACAAAGCAGCCCTTTTAATGCGGGCGAATGCCGGCAAAAAATGCGGGGTAAGTATCAAACTGACCAAGAATATCCCGGTGGCGGCCGGCCTGGGCGGGGGATCGGCGGATGCCGCGGCCACTCTTTCGACCTTGAATGAAATGTGGGGGATTCGCTTTCCCCTGCAAGACCTTTTGTCATTAGGTGAAAAACTGGGTTCCGATGTGCCGTTTTGTTTGCTTGGCGGAACAGTCCTGGCCGGCGGCAGGGGAGAGATGCTTGAGCCGATTCCCCCGTGTCCCCGTATGGGTCTGGTGCTGGTAAAGCCATCTTTCGGTGTTTCAACCGCTTCAGTTTACCATGCCTATGATTCGTCTCCGGCTGCGGGAAGGCCGGAAACAGGTGAAATGGTAAAGGCCATTAAGGAAAAAAATATTGACGGTATTGTTAAAAACCTTGCTAATGTGCTGGAAACGGCTACAATCTCAATGCACCCGGAAATCGCCGGGATTAAAGAAAAGTTGCTGGAGGCCGGAGCCTTGGGTGTGCTCATGTCAGGCAGCGGCCCGACTGTTTTCGGGGTAGTTGACAGTCTTGAAGCAGCCCGCGCGGTGGCCGCCCGCTATCAAAGCCGTGGTGAGCAGGTGCTGGTAACGGAAACATTTAACTTTGTGTAAAAATTATACATAGGGCATCCTTTGGGCACACTTGCAGTAATAGGTATAGAAAGGTTAAAATAAAGTAACTACTCAGGGGTCAGGAGTCAGAATGAGAGAATGGTTTATCGTCTCTAAGTATTCTTGAATTCTGACTACTGACTACTGACTACTGACTACTGCCCTGAAAATAAATCTTTACCATTTTCATCCATCTGATGGTGAAGCGAAGCTTCATGGGCGTCTGAATACCTGAATATTCACCATGTATAGGAGGGGCAATATGGAACAACCGAGATTAGTGCCGATTAAGCTGGATAATTACAAACCTCTGCGTGAATTGGTTTTCGAGTCCCTCCGGGAAGCAATTATTCTAGGACGTCTTAAGCCCGGAGAACGTTTAATGGAAGTACAACTGGCCGAAGAAATGGGAGTAAGCCGCACCCCGGTCCGGGAAGCAATCAGGAAATTGGAACTGGACGGTTTTGTAATTATGGTTCCCCGCAAGGGAGCTTATGTGGCCGGCATCACCCTCAAAGACATTGCAGATGTTTTTGAAGTGCGGGCGGCTTTGGAGGGGATGGCGGCGGGGTTGGCGGCGGAGCGGATAACTGATGAGGAACTGGACCAGCTTGAACGTTCCCTGGTGCAGATCAGTGAATCTAATACGGGTGATAATATCAATGCTGTCGTCGAAGGGGATACAGTTTTCCATAATGTCATTTACCAGGCTTCCCGCAACCAGCAGTTGGTGCAAATTATCACTCATCTCCAGGAGCAGATCCATCGATTCAGGATGACGTCCTTATCTCAGCCCGGGCGGACCAAGTTCGCCCTGGATGAGCATAAAAAAATTGTCGAGGCTATATCCGACCGTAACGTGGAGTTGGCCCAGGCGCTGGCCAGGGAGCATATTGAGAACGCTGAGCAAAGTCTTTTAAATGCAGTCAGAAAGGAAGAAAAAANNAATGATTGAGGCCGTGGTTCTGGCCGGGAGTCTTAACAGCGGCCCTCTGAAGGAGTGCAGCCCGGCCGGCTATGAGGCGTTGATACCGGTAGGCTCAAAGGTCATGGTTGAATACGTGGTAGAAGCGCTTTTGAACGCCCGGCAGATCAACCGGGTCCTGGTAGTTGGCCCAGTGGAAGAACTTTCCCCGCTTCTGAGCGGGACAAGGGTGACGTTGACCAGAGCGGCCGGTGGTATCATGGAAAACGTCGAGGCCGGATTGAACCAGTTGCCCGGCGAGAAAAGAGTGCTACTGGTCACATCGGACATACCCATGCTGACACCACGGTCCGTAGACGATTTTATTGAACTATGCGGGGATATGTCCGGCGATCTTTATTACCCGATCATACCAAAAGAAGTTGTAGAAAAGAGTTTTGCTTCCACCAGACGCACCTATGTCACTTTAAAAGAAGGGGTATATACGGGGGGGAATCTTTTTCTGCTAAACCCTGCGGTTTACAAGCAGTGTGTTCAAAACGGGCAGAGAATCTTTAATCAGCGCAAAAGCCCGCTTGGGCTCTGCCGATTGATCGGCCTGTCTTTCGTACTCAAATATTTGTTGCATACTTTAACTGTCGAGGACGTGCGGAAGAAGGGATCTGAACTGCTGGGAATCAAAGGGGTAGTGGTTGTTTCACAGTATCCGGAAATAGGCGTGGATGTTGATAAACCCGGCGACTTGGAACTGGCCAGGCTGATTCTGGGGAGGTAGCCTCGCGAGGGTAACCGGACTCCAAGAATTGTGGATAAACGACCTGTGGGCTTATTAAGCGGCGATTTTGAGGCCTAATTCAAAGAGCGAGTGAGCCCGAGGAATAGTGAGGGAACTGTTCGAGTGAGCGAAGCGAGCGAGTTTGACCGAACCCGAGGGCGAGGGAGTTCATGGCTGAGGAAAGGGGACACACCTCCCTAACGGGCCTATCTTTGGGACCGGAGGAATGTCCCCGATTANGATTATAAGGGCCGAACATGAGCCGCGTTATAAGCCCACAGGTCGTCGACGCCGCCTTTGCAGCGCCGCTAGCTCGTATTTATTCAAGAAGGGAGTTATTACATGATATGGCGGCCGACCAGCTGACCATGGAAAAGATTTACCTCGCCCGCGACCGTCTGGCCGCGGTAGCCCGCCGCACGCCGCTGGACTATTCCACCACTTTCAGTGAGATGACTGGTAACGCTGTCTATCTGAAGCTTGAAAACATGCAGAAGACCGGTTCTTTTAAAATCCGGGGGGCTTATAACAAGGTAATGAGTTTGGGTAAAGCGGATCGGGAGCTGGGTGTGATTGCTGCTTCCGCCGGAAATCACGCTCAAGGCGTGGCTTATGCCGCCGCAAGGGCAGGTATTCGTTGTACCGTAGTAATGCCTGCCGGCGCGCCTATCTCTAAGGTTATGGCTACACAGGGATACGGCGCGGAAGTGATTTTGGCCGGCGGCGGGTATGACGAAGCCTACCAGCTGGCCAAAGAACTGCAAGGCAAAAGCGGCGCGACCTTTGTGCACGGCTTTAATGATCCGGATGTTATCGCCGGTCAGGCGACCATCGGCCTGGAGTTACTGGAAGAGTTGCCGGATGTTGAGGTTGTGCTGGTGCCGGTTGGTGGAGGCGGTCTGCTTGCCGGCATTGCCTTTGCGCTAAAAAAAATCAAACCGGCAGTGCGGGTTATCGGTGTGCAGGCTGAGGGCGTGCCCGCTATGTACCGTTCTTACAAAGAAGGTCACCTGCAGAAAGTTGAGGGCGCCGGTACCTTTGCGGATGGAATAGCAGTCCAGAAACCGGGTGATATCTCTTTTGCCCTGATCAAACGTTATGTTGATGAATTCGTAACTGTAGACGATGAAGAAATTGCCAGCGCTATTTTAATGCTGCTGGAAAGATCCAAGATTGTGGTGGAGGGCGCCGGTGCGGTAGGGTTGGCGGCCTTGATTCACAATAAAACAGCCTTTGAAAACGTTAAAACGGCAGTTGTTTTAAGCGGCGGCAATATCGACGTGAATATACTTTCAATTATTATTGAGCGTGGTTTGGCTAAAACCGGCCGGTATGCCAGGTTGCGCACTGTTGTAACGGACAGGCCGGGTAGTCTTCTAAAATTGCTTTCTGCGGTGGCCGGCGCCGGGGCTAATGTCATTTCTGTCACACATGACCGGATTAAGCAGAATATTCCTTTAAAACAGGCTGAGGTGGAACTTGCTCTGGAAACGAGAAACAAAGAACATATTGATCAGGTGATTACCGGTTTGACTGGTGCCGGCTACATGCCGGAAAAATTTTCATAAATCAGGAATTATTTTCTTATAATTGATGAAAAACAGGAGGAATTAGCCTGACATTGTAGAAAGTAATAAGCAATAGCGGTAACTGAATGTAGGGAGAGGTGGTGATTTCGTGGAAGTTACCGACGTTAGGGTGCGCAAAGTTTTGATGGAAGGGAAAATGAAGGCGATAGTCTCGGTAACTTTAGATGATTCATTTGTTATTCACGATGTCAAAGTAGTGGAGGGGCATAATGGGTTGTTTGTAGCCATGCCGAGCCGGAAGACTCCGGACGGGGAGTTTCGCGATATTGCACACCCGATTACTTCTTCGGCGCGCGAGCTAATTCAAACTGCAGTGTTAAATGCATACAGTGAAGTGGTTTAGTTGGAATTTCTTGAATTTTTCAACTTTATTATATTGAGGGCGAAAGCTCTCTTTTTTTCCCCATGATGAAAGGAAATAAAATTTTTTTGTAGAATGATTTTTTGTAAAATGGTTTTGTGTAAAGGGATAACTTTGTGAAGTAGCTGAGTGGTTTCGCAAAGGTATTTGTAAATACTCAGTAGTCAGTAGTCAGAATGAGAGAACGTTTATCGTCTCGAAGTACTCTGCCCTGAAAATAAATCTTTACCATTTTCATCCATCTGATGGTGAAGCGAAGCTTCATGGGCGTCTGAATTCTGAATACCTGAATAGTAACAGGTATTTAATAGATAAAGGGGGTCGCCGGATGAATCTGGCGGCAGTTATTCTGGCTGCGGGTAAAGGTACCCGGATGAATTCAAAGTTGCCCAAAGTATTGCATACTGTATGCGGCAGTTCGATGTTATCTTATGTTATTGACGCAGTCGCGGGAGCCGGTGTCAAAAAGACAGTGGTTGTCGCAGGTTGCGGAGCTGATCAGGTAGCCCGCGAGGTTGAGGATAAGGCTGAAGTGGTTCTCCAGGCGGAGCAGCTTGGAACGGCCCATGCACTGGCGCAGGCCGGCCCTTTATTAAGAGATTTTCCAGGTTGCCTGCTTGTCCTGTGTGGCGACACTCCCCTGATCGAAGCCGGAACCCTGGCTAAGTTGGTTGAAAAGCACCGGTCTATGGGAGTGGCGGCCACGGTTTTGACCGCTGAGATGGAGGAACCGGCAGGTTATGGGCGGGTGATCCGGGACAGGCAAGGCCGGGTGTTAAAAATTGTGGAACAAAAAGACGCTTCCACGGATGAAAAAGCGGTCCGGGAGGTGAACACCGGAGTCTATTGTTTTGAGGCGGCCGGCCTTTTTGACGCTCTGGCGCAGGTTACTCCCGCAAATGCTCAGGGTGAATACTATCTTACTGATATTATAGATATATATGTTAACAGCGGGCGGACAGTAGGAGCAGTTGTGTTGAAAAACCCCATCGAGGTTACAGGTATTAACGACCGCGTGCAGTTGGCTGAAGTAGAACAATATATGCGCAGGCGTGTGCTGGATGGATTGATGAGAGCCGGGGTAACCGTAATTGACCCGCTCTCAACTTTTGTAAGCCGGAAGGTCCGGGTAGGGCGTGACACGGTAATCTATCCCTTTACTTTTATCGAAGGTGATACGGTGATTGGCGAGGACTGTGTGATCGGTCCCGGATCACGTCTGGTTAATGCCACTGTGGGTACAGGTGTTTCAATCCAAAATTCTATTGTATTGAATAGCTGTATTGGAGATAATTGCAATATCGGCCCATTTGCTTACCTGCGTCCTGACACTACTCTGGGACGGGGTGTCAAAGTGGGCGATTTTGTTGAAATAAAGAAGTCTTTTATAGGAGACGATAGCAAGGTACCCCATTTGAGCTACGTGGGGGACGCCACGATAGGCAAAAAAGTGAACATTGGAGCAGGTACTATTACTTGCAATTATGACGGTCGTCAAAAATGGACTACCCGTATCGGCGACGGGGCTTTTATCGGCAGCAACACCAACCTGGTAGCCCCGGTGGAAGTGGGGGAACAGGCAATTACCGGCGCGGGTTCAACGATTACCAAGGATATACCCGCCGGTGCGCTTGGCGTTGAAAGAGCGAAGCAAATGGTGGTGAAAAACTGGGCCGGCAGAAAAACGGGCAAAGATTAGTATAATCGTTAATTTTTGTTAATAAGATTTGGAGGTTGACTGGGATGTCGTCGCGTTATAAAGATCTAAAGATTTTCACCGGCAATGCCAACACTGAACTGGCTGAGGAAATCACCCAGTATCTTGGCGTCACTATCGGGGCATCAAAGGTTACGCATTTTAGTGACGGGGAAGTGCAGGTAAGGATTGATGAGAGTGTCAGGGGGGCGGATGTTTTTGTTATCCAGCCAACCAGCGCGCCGGTTAACGAAAACCTGATGGAGCTCCTGATTATGATCGACGCCATTCGGCGCGCTTCCGCCAGGCGCATTACAGCAGTGCTGCCCTATTATGGGTACGCGCGGCAGGACCGGAAAACAAGGGCCCGCGATCCGATCACCGCCAAGCTGGTCGCTAATATACTCACTGCCAGCGGGGCCAGGCGGGTCGTCACGATGGACCTGCATGCCGGTCAAATTCAGGGCTTTTTTGATATACCAGTAGATCATTTGCCGGGAGTACCGATTCTGGCTGAATATTTTTTACAGGCTAACCTGGAGAATGTCGTAGTGGTGTCACCCGACCTGGGCGGTGTCACCCGCGCCAGAGATTTAGCCGAGCGGATCGGCGCTCCTATCGCTATTATCGACAAGCGCCGGCCGGAGCCCAATATGGTGGAAATTACTAATATTATCGGCGCCATCAACGGCAAGACCGTAATCATGATCGACGACATCATCGACACTGCCGGTACGATAACCATGGGTGCGGCCGCATTGAAGCAATGGGGTGTTAAGGATATTTATGTTTGCTGCACCCACGGCGTTTTATCAGGTCCGGCGCTCAAGCGGCTGGAAGAAGCGCCGATCAAAGAAGTTGTCATTACCAACACCATACCGGTGCCGAAGGAAAAGCTAATTGATAAAATAAAGATTCTTTCGGTGGCGCCGCTTTTGGGTGAAGCAATCATCAGAATCCACGAAGATCTTTCAGTGAGCAAACTGTTTGATAAATAGCGTAAATTATATATTTCTATTCAGACGCCCATGAAGCTTCGCTTCACCATCAGATGGATGAAAATGGTAAAGATTTATTTTCAGGGCAGAATACTTTGAGACGATAAACCATTCTCTCATTCTGACTACTGACTACTGACCCCTGAGTAGTTACAATATATATTAAATAATACCGCCAGGGAGGTTAGAAAGTGCAAAAGTTTTCGGTGGGTGATGTAATCAGGACGAGGAAAACACATCCATGTGGCGGTGATTTGTGGGAGATAATGCGCACAGGAGTTGATTTCCGGATAAAATGTCTGAAGTGCGGGAGGGTTCTGTTGTTGCCCCGTCCTAAATTTGAAAAATCAGTTAAAGAGGTTGTACAATGCAATCCTCCCGGCGCGCCGGACGCCGGAAGGGGTGATCAGTAAAATAACTGCAACCGCTCAAGGATGCCCGGCAAAACGATAAGTGACGGTCTCAAATTTATGCTCGTGGCGGAACATTTTTGCCGCTGTTGTCGTCCCCGGTGGCAGTGGTTTCTTCAGAGATTTCTTCTTTAGCAACGTTTTTATCATCAGGTTGATCCAGGTTAGATGATTCTACCGGGGTAGCGTTTTTATTTTCCTGATCCTCTTTTATCGTATCNGCTTCAATGGCTTCATGGTTTCCTGTTACATCATCATGGGTATCGTTTGGTTGATCACCGGATTTGGGACTGGTTGTTTTATCTCTCTTCACTTTTTTATTAATGCTGGTGCCCAATTCCTTTGTTTTTTGGATTGTGCTGACCCAGAGTTGGCCGGTGGATTCCCGGATGTTCTTAACGGTTTCCTGCAGGCCGCCTTCGAGTTTAAAGATGTTTTCGATGCCTTCATCAGTGATAATAGTTACATCTTTGCCAATCGTACGCACATGAGCAATATCAAGGAAAGCCCGCCCTTTAATCACACTGTCAATTAAATTGCCTGAAAACTCCAACCCGGCAATAGCACCTGTTTCCAGGTCCACATAGTATTCGTCCACGTATCCGAGCACGGTTCCGTTTTCAGCTACAATTTTCGAACCGATGACATTAATTTTATCTTTCAGCAGCTTTACTATTTCTGCCAGGTTACTCGCCTTTTCCACGCAGGAATTTTTTTCGATGGTGATAGCGTCGTTGCCTGCACTGTGCACTTTATGATAAGGGATGAAACGTTGCTCTTTAAACCAGCCTTTTTGTTCGATGACCAAAGCCGCTACTTTTTTACCGGCGGGATCTACTATTAATCCTTTCACAGTGCCGATCTGTTGGCCCTCCTCCAGGCTAATTACCGACAAAGAGGAAAAACGTTTACTCTTCTTCATTTAATAACACCTCAATTCCCCGAAAATTTTCTTGTCTAATCCATATTCATGTTTCAGAATGATTATGACAAAAAAAGGGAAAAATAATG
>Ga0067045_1003602_pt1 | contig 17921 bp, 13 predicted proteins | sample TerdegcTABiofilm_FD_59184 | JGI IMG/M metagenome (GOLD analysis project Ga0067045, IMG submission 59184) | Combined Assembly of (Gp0054472, Gp0054536) Wastewater bioreactor microbial communities from Singapore -Terephthalate degrading... | reverse complement strand
GAAGGCTGTCATCACTACCGGACTAAAGACAAGAGCGCTTTTTATCATCCCCAGTTTGGCTGGTTTAGAGATCACTGTTGCATAATTTTCTTTCCAGTTTGCGAAGATCTTTGGAAGTAAGGGCCTAAAATGTTTTCTTCGTATTCTGCTTTGGTTACTCCATCTATACCAGCGGCTTTATTCCCACTAAGTTCTTGATGACATTCCAGCAGCATTTCCACACTAAGCAGATGTACGAGGCTTGTAAACTGTTCCTTTGGCTTCTCTTTTGCTACTTGTGCTATCTTTGCAAGTTTTGTTTCCAATTATCTTCCACCTCTGCGTGTGGTAATTGTGTCCTTTGCAAAGGTCTCCTTGTGTGACTGCCTTTTCTCCGCAACCGTTACGCTGCTTCATTGATACTATTCAGCCATCCGACTCCCTGCCTCTCTTTTGCCTTCCTCGCTAGTTTATCGCTTGTTGGGCATACCCGTTACCAGGGAAAGACAGGGTCTCCCGGGTTACCGCCAATTCTCAATGTCAGCGTGCCGAGCTCTTAGACCCCGGAGCGTCAGTAGGGACTCACCATAACGTCCGCACCAATATTGCCTTCTGTGTGTGTAACCACATCGGCCATTCTCGACTAATATTTCGAGGCTCAATCACTTCAGCTTTTGCTTTCGGCCCGCTATTTTGCCGTCCTACGCTTAAAACTTTCAGTTGCCTGAACGTCTCCAAGAACTAGCTACAGGGCTGCTGGTTAGACATTACCCTGGTGGGGCTTACACCCACTAGAATTAGCGACCTTGCCCGGCCGCACTACACAAAACTCTCTACGTTCTCAAAAATTAAGCTACTGACTCAACGGTGACCTTGTATCCAAGGGATTCCAGTTTCTTAATGGACTGTTTGATAACGGTGTCTCGCTTGCGTTCTTCATAATAAGTTGGACCAAGCTCAATATAAGGTTGCTTTCGTTTGATTATGTGGTAGGCGATGGTCAAGATGCTATGAGCAACTGCTACAGCAGCACGGTTCGCTCCTCGTCTTGCAGCAAGACGGTGATACTGACTGGACAAATAGGTATTCTTAGTTCGGGCGGCAGCCCTGGCTGCTTCTACCAGTGCACTTCTCAGTTTTTTATTACCCTTGCGCGTTCGTCCCGACTTTCGTTTTCCGGCGCTTTCATTGTTCCCTGGAGACAGCCCCGCCCATGAACACATATGAGCAGCGGAAGGGAATTGGTCCATATCGGTTCCTATTTCGGCTAAAATTTGCTCAGCCGTACGCCGACCCACTCCGGGAATGGTGTCCAACAGCTCCAGGTCTTTATCAAAAGGGAGCATTCGCTTCTTAATCTCTTCATCCAATCGTTTGATTTCGTCGGACAGAAAGTCGATGTGACGCAGTTGGGTTTTAAGCATTAGCTTTTGGTGGTGCCCGATTAAACCATTAAGTGCTCGCTGTAAATCTATTTTCTTGTTTTTCAGCTTGCCGCGTGCTAACCCGGACAAGATTTCGGGGTCTTCTTCACCGGCAATCATTGCTTCAATCATAGCGCGAGCTGATTTGCCCAGTACGTCGCCGGCGACAGAAGACAACTTAATATTGGCTCCTTCAAGAACCTTTTGGATGCGGTTGATTTCCCTGGCTCGCTCCTCAATAAGACTCCGGCGGTACCGTATGATTTCCCGCAATTCTCTTTGATCACGGGAAGGAATATAACTGCCTTGCAAGAGACCGTGACGCAACAAGCCGGCAATCCATTCCGCATCTTTAACATCAGTTTTACGTCCAGGCACGTTCTTCATGTGCTTTGCATTTACCACTAACGCATGGATACCTTCCAGTTCCAACAGGTTAAAAATGGGCTTCCAAAACGAACCAGTGCTTTCCATCGCCACATGAGTGCAACCTTTGTCTTTGAGCCAGTCCACCATAGAAATAAGGTCATCCATCATTGTTGAAAATATACGAATCTCTTTCTCTTCAGGAGTGATTATGCAGGCTACAACGGTTTTTTTGTGAACATCAAGACCGCAGCAATGGCTGTATACTACTTCCATCTGTTACTCCTTTCTACGGCAATTAAATTGAAGGGCTGGTGCAACAACCATCAATAATTATTCTATCCTGCGTGCTTCCTGGAAGGGAGCGACAATCTGTGGTGCACCTGGTCGTTGGTTCTGTCTATGAAACGGGCTCGCGGCACCAAGGTAACACGACCTCCCTTCGCCAGCCGTTAGAAAGAGATTCTATGTAGCTCCATTTTCATCCTTCTGCTGGTGCCGCACAAGCGGCATGGAGGTCTATGAGGTTGTTGTGCTCTCCGATGGCCATGGCACCAAGTATGAACAGCGGCATGATTACCAGCATGCGGAAGATGCAGAACAGCTTGTAGAGAAAGGAGAATGCCTCTTTGCTACCTATGCATACGGCTGTAATAAGTATTCCGTAATGACCACATATTAATATTTCTGGCAAACCGATCACGCATGAGAGAAGCAATAAAACAACCGCCCCATGTGAGTTAACTCACCAGGCGGTTATGCAAAAAATCCTGTTGTTTCTGATTACAATTTAGAAGCAACCATTTCCAATATTTCCGCTAAATCATAAATCTTCATCATTTTATTCTGACCAGCTTGTTTTACCTTAATCCCGTCAGTTAACATGGTCATGCAAAAAGGACAAGCTGTGCAAAGAATTCCAGCACCTGTTGACAGAGCCTGCTCTGCTCTCAGGTGATTTACGCGATTACCTTTTTCCTCAATCCAGGCGCCACCACCGCCGCCGCCGCAACAAAAGCTTTTTTCCCTGTTTCTTTCCATCTCGTTTAGTTCAATACCGCTAATACTACGCAGGATGTGCCGGGGAGTATCCATAATGTTGTTATACCGCCCCAGATAACAGGGGTCATGGTAAGTTACTATCTCTTGAAAATGTTTGTTTATGTTAATTTTCTTTTCCTTCAATAATATGGATAAATATTCAGTGTGATGATATACTGCATATTTACCGGCGAAAGCATTGTCTATTTGCGAGTACTCATTTTTGAAAGTATTGTAGCAATGCGGACAAGTGGTTACAATAGTTTTTACTTTATGCTTCTTTAATAATTCGATATTTTCCCGGACCATGCTATCATACAGAAACTCATTACCCAGGCGGCGGGCCGGATCTCCGCAGCAACTTTCTTTTTCGCCAAGAATGCTGAATTTAATCCCGGAACGCCGGAGCAGTTCAGCAAAGGACCGGGCTATCTTCATGTTGCGCTCGTCCAGGGCCGTCGTACAGCCAACCCAGAAAAGGATCTCTTTATCAGCTTCTTTAACCAGATTTTCGATCCAGGTACCCCGAAACCAGTTGGCCCGGGAAGCCATAGTGCCCTTATAGGGGTGACCCCGGTCTTCGAGGCAGCGGATGGCGTTATCCACGCCGGCGGGGTAGGAGGCCTCCTCCATCGCCAGGTAACGGCGCAGACCGATATTTTTCGGCACGTGTTCGATCATGACCGGGCAAATATACTGACAGGCGCCACAGGTTTTGCACGACCATAGCTCTTCTGCCGTCAACACGGCGGGAACCAGGCTCATGTTCACAAGGCTTTCCTTCTGGTTGGGCAGTCCATTCTTTTCTACAGCGGCGCGGGCCATGCCGTGATTAAAAACCTTCCCGCACTCTAAAAAGTGCTCTTTTAATTTATTAATAAAGCGCTTGGAAGAAAGCGGCTGACCGCTTAAATAGGCTGGGCAATTATCCTGGCAACGCCCGCACTGAGTACAGGTCAAAAGATCTAAAAGGTGCTTCCAGCTCAGGTCAGTAATCTTTCGCACACCCAGAGTTTCCTGGCTATTTTCAAAATCAATCGGCTGAATCATCTCCCCCATGGGAAATAGAGAACGGTAAAAAGTATTAAAGGGACAGGTAATTAAGTGCATATGTTTGGAGTATGGGATAAATACCAAAAAACCAAGTATTATCAAGGTGTGAACCCACCAAAAAGTGTAATAAAGCCCGTTCAGAGTGGTCGTGCTCCAGCCCTGACTGAGAAATATGTCGGCAAAAGTTGCTGTTACCGGAGTTATGCCAGGGCATTCCGCTGAACTGGCGGCCGCCTTTAAACCGTTAGCTATTAAGAGGGTCAGGATTACACCTGTGATAAGAACTAAAATAACCGCCGCTTCCGGGTTGTTGTCAAGCCGGTCCGGCTTGACAACGTACCGTCGCCAGAAGGCCATCAGGAGCCCAACCAGCACCAGCACAGCAAACAGATCCTGGATTAAATAAAAAGCAAAACTGCGGCCGATTACAGGCAGGACAAACCCCGGAAAAAGGCCTTCCCCGAAAAATTGCACCTCACCCACGCCCAGGACCAGAAATCCCCAGAAAATCAGCACGTGCATGAGTCCTGGATAGGCTTCATTCATAACTTTTTTTTGGCCAAAAACATAAAGTAGTAGTGATTTTATCCGCTGACCAATATGGTCAAACCTGTTTTCGGGCCGGCCCAGGCGTAAAATCAGGTAGCGTTGCCTGACGGCCCCGGTAAAAAACCAGAGCGCAACAGCCAGGACTGTTACGAAAGCAAAGACTCCTGGCAGCCCCATAAGAATCCCCCTTTACATTCCTTAAAAAACCAGCGGTCAATTGTACGCAAAAGATTTAAAATCATGCCTACAACCTTGAACATCAACCTGAGGTAAGCATTTTTACCTTTTCAATCAACGGCGGCAATACTTCCCTGTAGTCGCTAACCACTCCAAGCCGGGCAGCCCCAAAAATGGGCGCTTCCGGGTCAATATTTATCGCTACGATGACCTTGGCGCCGGAGACCCCCGCCAGATGCTGGCTGGCGCCCGAGATACCTACCGCCAGGTAAAGGTCCGGGGCCACGATCTTGCCGGTTTGCCCCACCTGTTTTGAACTACTTACCCACCCGTTATCCACTGCCGCCCGGCTGGCGCCTACGGTACCCCCCAGCAAGGCGGACAGCTCTTCCAGTTGCTTAAAGTTTTCCGGCCCACCGAGCCCTTGCCCTCCAGCAACGATAACCCGGGCATCCTCCAGGCGGATGCCGGCCTGTTGTTCTTCAACCTGTTCAAGAACCCTGAAGGGGGTGGGAGGGATGGAGGCCGGTTTTACCGGGACTACCTCCGGTGCTATACCATCTTGCCGGGGCGGTTCAAAGCTGCGCCGGCGCAAAGCAACTACTGCCGGAACCGCATTCACTACTGCCCGGGCCAGGGCTTTACCGCCAAATACCGGCTTTGTAAAAACGATCCGCCTGGTTTCCCGGTTTACCGTGAAACTCAGACAATCAACCAGGGATGCGCTGCCCAGCCGTCTCGCCAGTCTGGGCGCCAGTTCACGCCCCGGCAAGTTTGTTACAAATAGGACCACCAGAGGATTACACTCCCGGCATACCGCCTCCAGTGCCGCCAGGTAGCCATCACAATAATACTGCTCCAGGACAGGATCTTGTACTGAATATACTTTGCCGGCGCCATACTCCCCGGCAGCTGCGCTTAATGCTTCCGTTTCCCCGCCTATTACCGCCGCAGCCAGGCCGGTACCCAGTTCCGCGGCCAAAAGCCTGCCGGCCCCGAGTACTTCCAAGCTGTCCCGGGAGAGTTTTCCTTGATCGATCAAACAGGCAAGAACTGAGGACATTTTTCTCCCTCCTACTTACTTAATTAATTAATAAAATTTAAAAAGTTGTTACTCTTGGGATAAAGCTTTAGCCGGTTTGCCAGCAAGTAAACACCCCTGATCACCTGATAACTGGTTATAAGCTAATGTTTACAGGACTTTTAAATCTATTAGACGTTTGACCAGATTTTCTGCTTTTTCCCAGCCGTCTTCCCCTTCCACTAACTCGCAATCAGCTTCTTTGGCAGGAATTTCCAACCCGACCAGCTCGATCGCGTCACCGCGCAAGTCTATTCCCAAACCGGCTGGCTCAAGTAAGGTGATCTTCTTGCGCATGGCGGCCATAGCATCCTTAACCTTGGCAATGCGGAGTACGTTTGATTCATGGTTGGTTACGGTAATCACCAAGGGTGGGGTGCCTTCAATCATTTCGTAGCCTTCCTCAAGTTCGCGCCTGAGGACCAGCCCACCGGACCCGGGCACCACACCAGTCACCAGGTTGGCGCTTACCCAACCCAGCTCTTCAGCCAAAATCAGCCCTACCTGGCTGCCGTCCCAGTCGCCGGCCTGCCGCCCGCAAATAACCAGATCCGGCACCAGTTTTTTTACCGCACCGGCCAGCAGGGCCGCCACCACCCCGCCGGAAAGCCGGCTGTCCTGCTCCAGCGCTACCCGGACCGCCTGGTCGACTTTCACTGCCAGGGCTTTGCGCAGGACGTCCTCGGCGCTTTCTGGTCCTACCGTAACCGCTGTTATAGTGGCCCCCACCCAATTTTCCCGCAGTTTCAGCGCCACTTCCAGCGCGTTCTGGTCGAAAGAGTTCATTACCATGGGAACCCCTTCGGTAACCGGGGTCATTTCCTCCTGTTCCAGCCGGAAATCCCGGGGTGGTAGTTCCGGGTCCAGGATTTGCTTTAAACAAACCATAATTTGCACGGCTATCCCTCCTCTTGGATTGTTAAAAATCGCGGCCCAGCAGATCCCGGGCAATGACTATTCGCTGAATCTCATTAGTACTGATAAACATCTGTTGGATCTTGGCGTCCCGGTACATCCGCTCCACCGGGTAATCCTTGATATAGCCATAGCCGCCCAGTACCTGAATCGCCCGGTCAGATACCTCCACCGCCACATCGGTGGCCAGAGCCTTGGCCATGGCTAAAAACTTACTCCGGTCGTGCGCCTTGCGGTCGTACTTATCCGCCGCAACGTATACCAGGTAACGGGCCGCCTGGGTTTTTATTTCCATGTCGGCCAGCATCAACTGAATGGCCTGAAACTTGCCGATTGGCTGGCCAAACTGGACCCGGTCGCGGGCATACTGCACCGCAAAATCAAGAGCACCCTGGGCCAGGCCCAGACCCTGGGCCGCTGCCACCGGCAGCATTTTTTCAAGCACTTGCACGGCGATACTGAGCCCGGCTCCTTCAGCACCGACCAGGTTTTCCGCCGGTACCTGCATATTATCAAAAAACAGCTCCGCCGCAGGGGAACCTTTTAGACCGATCTTTTCTTCCAAACTACGGACGTTCAGGCCTGGTGTTCCCTTTTCTACCAAAAAACAAGACAGTTTTTGGTCTCCGCTTTTTTCGTTTACAGTTTTGGCAAATACCGTAAGCACATCGGCAAGATTACCCTGGGTAATCAACCGTTTGGTACCGTTGAGCACATACTTATCTCCCTGACACACAGCGGTGCTCTGAATGGCTGCCGGGTCAGAGCCGGCATTTGGCTCGGTAAGCGCAAACGCACACAACTTTTCACCACTGGCCAGGCCGGGCAGGAACCGTTGCTTCTGGTTTTCGGTTCCGGCCATGCTAATGGCCGCCGAGCCAAAGCACTGGGCGCCAAGGATCATGGCCACACTACCGCTAACCTTGGCTATTTCCTCCAGAGCAATCACCAGGGGAAGTAATTTGCCACCTGTTCCGCCATATTCCTCTGCAAAAGGCATAGCCATAATTTCGTGCTCCGCCAGTACTTCCTTGATATCCCACGGAAATTCATCTGTAGCGTCTATTTCAGCAGCCCGGGCGGCTACCTTTTCCAGCATCAAGTCGCGTATCATTTCTTTTAAAAATAAAAGATCCTTATTTAGTTCAAAGTTCACGTTTTTTCCTCCTTTCTGTATATATTCCCGTTAATAAACCCCTTTTTTAATTAATGAAGCAGCAATAATTATTTTTTGAATTTCACTCGTCCCTTCATAAAGCCTGTTGATCCGCGCATCCCGGTAAAAGCGTTCGATCGGGTACTCGGCCAGGCAACCCGTACCGCCGTGAATCCGCATCGCCAGTTCGGCAATGACATCAATTGCCTCAGAGGAGAACAACTTACAGATGGCGGCCTCCATGGTGCTTGGTTCACCCCGGTCCAGCAGCCGTGCCACCCGATAGACGACGGACTCCATGGCAAAGGTCCTGGTAGCCATCTCACCGAGCATTCCCTGAACTGTTTGGAAATTCTGAATCGGCTTCCCGAACTGCACCCGCTTTTTCGCGTGGGCCAGACTCAAATCGATTAACTCTTTAGCCGCCCCAAGGCACATCGCACCGAGAGTCACCCTGCCGCCAAGTTCCAGAGTTTTCCTGGCTACTTTATAACCTTCCCCGACTTTACCCAGCACGTTCTCCGCAGGCACAATCATATTATTAAATACCAGTTCAGCTGTACCAGACGCCGTTATCCCCATCTTGTCCTCAATTTTTCGGACACTGAACCCCGGAAAATCTTTTTCCAGGATAAAACTCGTCATCCTGCTGCGTCCCGACTTATCTTTACCCGTAGATGCAAACATCACAATTATGTCGGCGATATCACCATTGGTGATAAAACGTTTAGTCCCGTTGATCACAAAATGGTCGCCTTGAAAGTCTGCCCTTGTTTTTAAATTAGTAATGTCCGACCCCGAATCCGGCTCAGTAACAGCACAGGCGGAAATTTTTTCACCTTTGACCAGCGGGACAAGATACTTCTTCTTCTGCTCCGCCGTTCCTTCGAGGTAAATCCCCATTGCGCCGATACCCTGGTGGGCGGCAAACATTAAGGCAAAAGACCCACACCCGCGGGCCAGTTCCTCCAACATAAGGCATAGCCCGACAAACCCCAGCCCGGCACCGCCATATTCGCGCGGGTAAAATGTGCCGAACAAGCCCAGTTCCTGCGCCATTTTGATCAGTTCCGGGTCCAGCCGGTGATTTTTATCAGCCTCGGCGGCCCGCGGCCTGACCTCTTCGTCCACAAATCTTTTCCAGCGGTTGCGCAGCGACTCTTGTTCTACGCTGAAACTGAAATCCATAAATAATCACCTCCGTTTTTTCGATTTTTCTAGATAATCAGTTAAGATCTTGTTAACGTCGTTTTGCTCGAAGACTTCCAGCATCAGCTTCCGTTCCAGTTCAAGTCCTTCTTCCACAGTCAGCTTTAAACCTTCCCGGATCGCCCTCAGGTCGTTTCTGATTGTTAAAGCGTTCCTCACCGCAATGCTTTCAGCCAGTTCCCTAACCGCCAGCGGCAATTCCGCAGGCGCCGCTATTCTGTTAACTAGGCCGATGCTAATAGCTTCGTCCGCGTCGATTACCCGGCCGGTAAGGATCATTTCCAGTCCTTTGGCGAAGCCAACCAGGCGGGGTAATCTTTGCGACCCGCCAAAACTTGGGATTAACCCCAGGTTGATTTCCGGAAGGCCGAACCTGGCTGAATTACTGCATATACGCAGGTGGCAGGCCATGGCCAACTCCAGGCCGCCGCCCAGACAAGTGCCGTTTATGTTCGCGATAACTGGTTTACCACTATTAGCTATTCCGTTTAGGATAGCCTGGCCGGTTTTGATTAATGCAGCCATTTCGTCAGCTGTCCTGGCGGCGGCTATCTCATTAATATTGGCCCCTGCCGAAAAGTATTTGTCGCCGCTGCCGCTAAGCACCAGAACTTTGATCTTTTCATCAGAATCTGCATTTTTGATCATGGTATCCAATTGTTTTAGCACTTCAACACTCAGGGAGTTCACCGGCGGGTTATCCCACAATAAATAAAGTACACCGTTTTCAATACTACTTGTTATTTTCATTTGACCCACCTCTCGAACCAATTTATAAAAAAAGTAAGTTGTCCGGTAATTTTCAGTGTCTGGTTTTGAACCACCGCGGGTTTATAAAGATTTAGTATTGATAAAAACCGGTTTTACTTTTAACCCCCAAAAAACCAGCGGCTACCATCTTTCTAAGCAAATAGGCCGGCCAGAACCGCAGGTTACTTGCCGCATGCGCCTCCAATTTTCTCAAGACCAGGTCCAGACCGACAGAATCAGCATACCGCAGGGGGCCGCCCTTACTTTCCGGGAAACCAGTTCCCGCACACAGGGCATAGTCTATTTCCGGCCCGGTTGAAATGCCTTCCTGTAGCGCGATAACCGCCTCGTTGAGCATCGGTAGAACCAACCGGTCTATAGCCGCTTCCCGGTCGGGCGCCAGATTTGAGTCCAGGAGGTTTCGCAACAAGGGATTGGGCGTTTTATCCTGATAAAATCCGTTATTATTCTTATTACCAAGGCAGCCTGAATTAACCATTAATTCAAGCAAGGACGCCGGCTTAAACCGCGGTCCGTAGTAACGGTACATAACGCGTAAAGCGGCTAACAAAGTGTCCAGACCGATCAGATCGCTCAGCTCCAGCGGCCCCATGGGAAAACCAAAATCTTTGGCCCAGCGGTCAATTTCGTTTACCTCGTACCCTTCGGAGAAAAGATAATAAGCCTCATTCAAATAGGGAGTGAGGATCCTGTTCACTAAAAAACCGGCGCATTCTTTTACCACTACCGGTTCCTTTTTGATGTCACGGGCAAATTTCGACACCCGCAGTACCGTCTCCCCGGATGTTTGCAGGCCCGGAATAATTTCAACCAGCCTCATGATCTGGGCCGGGTTGAAAAAATGCAGGCCGATTACCCGGCTGGATTTAGAGATGCAGGAGGCAAGTTCACTGATCGACAAGCTCGAAGTGTTGCTGCAAAGCGGGACGTCCGGGGCCACTACCTGTTCCAGAGCAGTAAGCACCTCTTTTTTTAACTCCAAATTTTCCGGTACCGCTTCGATGACCAAATCCACTTCAGCCAGATCTGCATAAGATGTTGACCCGGAAATCAGCGCAAGTCTCTCCGGCAGCTCTTCCGCAGGCATTTTTCCTTTTTTTACTCTGTAATTAAATTGAGATCTAATCTGTTCCAGGCTTTTTTCCAGAAATGTTTCATTTATCTCTTTAATAATTACCGGTATGCCCGCTAAACTAATCACCTGGGCAATCGCGCCGCCCATTATCCCGCCGCCAATTACCCCGACCTTCATTATCTCACCTTCTTTCCAGAATTATGGCACCGCCCAATCCCCCACCGACACACATAGTAGCGAGGCCAAGCGTTTTATCATATCTTTCCATTAAATTTAACAGTGTTACCAGCAACTTGACCCCGGTCGCGCCCACTGGATGGCCGAGGGCTATAGCGCCTCCATTTAAGTTAACTTTTTCCGGATCAAGGTTCAACTGTCTGATACAGGCTAAAGACTGCGCGGCAAATGCTTCGTTAAGTTCAACTATTTCAATATCGTTTAAAGTAATACCAGCTTTTTCCAGGGCCTTGGGCGTTGCGTATACCGGTCCTAGTCCCATGCGGTGCGGCTCCAAACCGGCCCAGCCCTGCGCTTTGATATAAGCGCGGGGCTTGAAGCCCAGTTCCTTTGCTTTTTCCGCGCTCATCACTAAAAGCGCGGCGGCAGCGTCGTTAAGCCCGCAGGCATTACCCGCTGTCACTGTACCCCCGTCCTTTTTAAACACCGGGGTATATCTTGCCAATTGTTCCATGGTCAAGTCTGGGTTAACTCCTTCGTCCTGATTGATTAATAAAACCTCGCTTTTTCCACGTGACTTTTTCTTGACCGGTACCGGGACAATTTCCCGGTCAAATTTTCCTTTACTGATTGCATCAGCTGCCTTCTTATGACTGAGCAAAGCAAACTCGTCCTGTTCCTGGCGGCTGATTTTGAATTCCTCAGCCAGATTTTCCGCCGTCCGGCCCATAATCTGGTTGCAAATGGGATCGGTGAAACTCTCCCAGAGCATATCCGTGACCTGTGAATGATTGAGCCTGTAGCCGAAACGGGCACCTTTTAATATATACGGAATATTACTCATGCTTTCCGTCCCGCCAACCAGTACAATGTCAGCCTCACCGGCACGAATATCAGTAACCGCATAACCTACCGCCCTTAAACTGGAGGCGCAGTTAACATCAATGGTTGAGCCGGGAGTTTTCAGCGGAATACCGGCCATGAGAGCAGCAACCCTGCCAATATTCGGAGCTTCACTGGGATGCCAGGAACAACCCACGATTGTTTCATCTATTAAATCAACATCGATCCCGGTACGCTTAATAATTTCCTGGAAGGCAATTTTTTGCAGTTCATGGGCCCCGAGTTCCCTGAAAACACCCCCAAACACCCCGGTCGGGGTCCTTACCCCCTCAATAATTACGACTTCTTTCATTTATCAGCCCTCCCGTTCCCAGAAACAAAAAGTTCAGTAGCTAGTTTACGCAACTCAGGTTTTACAATTTTCCCGCTGGCAGTTTTAGGTATTTGTTCGATTACTTTTATATACCGGGGTACTTTATACTTGGCCATTTTCCCCAAACAAAAGTTTTTCAACTCGTCCGGGTCGACGGTTTGGCCTTCCTTTACCGTTAAAAACAGCGCGACTTCCTCACCCATTACCGGGTCTTGAACCCCGACCACCGCGCATTCCAATACACCCGGGTATTTGTAAACTTCTTCTTCCACTTCACGCGGGTAAATCTTCAATCCGGCCCGGTTGATCATGTCCTTTTTCCGGTCGACGATAAAGATATAGCCTTCTTCATCCTTATAAGCCAAGTCACCGGTATGGAACCATTCCCCCTGCAACGCCGCCTTCGTTTCCTCTTCTTTATTCCAGTATCCTTTAAAAACGAGCGACCCCTTCACGACGATTTCACCAACTTCACCCGGCGGCAGTTCCTTTCCCTCAGAATCAAATATCCTGGCGTCAACGCCATCTATGGGCAGGCCTATGGATTCGGGCTTTCTCTTGCCGCGGAGGGGGTTGAAGGTGACTACCGGGGATGTTTCTGACAAGCCATAACCTTGCAATGGTTCGATGCCGAACCTTTCTGTAAAACGGTGGTATACTTCAACCGGCATGGGGGCGGCCCCGGTCAGGAAGATGCGCATGGAAGAAAGGTCATAATTTGTTGCTGCGGGCTCATTCAGGATAAAAGTAAGCATGGTCGGCGGGCCAAAAAAATAGGTAATTTTATATTTAGCCAGCACCTGCACTGTATCCAGGGCTGAAACCCACCTTGGGACGAGGTAGTTGGTCCCCCCGACGTAAAAGGTGGTGGCCATCGTGTTGGTCTGAGCGGCAATGTGAAACAAGGGTGCGACGATCAGCGTCCGTTCAGCGTCAGTCATTTCCAGCCACTTGATAATAGCCTGGGTATTGCTGTGGATGCTTTTGTGAGTGAGCATCGCCCCCTTGGGCATGCCGGTTGTACCGGAAGTATACATAATTTCACAGACATCAGTATAATCGTAGGTCACCGGTATAGCGGCTGCAGGTTGTTCAGCGAGCAATTTCTCAAGGGAAAAGGTGCCTTCGCTTGCTTTTTCAGAAGTTAAAACTATTTTCGGCCGTTCAGTGTCATCTTGAAAAGAAATGTTGGCAATTTCACCCATAAATTCAGGTGCCGTAATCAAGACTTTTGGTTTGGCATCATTAATAATGTAGCCGGTTTCCCTTTTCGTGTAGACGGGGTTAATTGGCACCAGGCTCGCGCCGATTCGCATGATCGCAAAATAACTTAAAACAAATTCAGGTACATTAAGTAATTGCACAGCCACCCGGTCACTTTTTTGCACACCGAGCTTCCTCAGCGCCCAACCCAGTTGATTAACTTTACTATTTAGTTGTTCGTAGGTAAGTTGACCGTCTTGCCAGACCAAGGCGACCTTCTCCGGCATTAACTTGGCGAGTTCCGCAAGCCTTTGCTGATTATCCATGCTATACCTCCTTAAAAATTTTAAGATAAGAAAGGTAACTTTTATCGCCTGTGAATTACCTTTCTGCTTGTTGCTAAATATTATAGTTTAATTGACAGAAAATTTATATTGTTTCAAATAGACTAATTTTTCTGTAATGTATTGTCTATATATAACAATGACCGATAAACAAATTTAACTTTATTTTTTATTCATTAAAGCTAATAGAAATACTGCCAGAGAACTTATAAAATAGATGCAAGTTTATTAATATTTAGAATATTTAGGAGTTTTTATCGAGGGGAGGGAGAAAATAAAATTAAGTCAAGTATGCACAGGTAAATAAACTATTTAAAGTATGGGGGGTATCTTGAAAATGGCGTTAATCAGAGAGCACGGGGCAGTTCAACCGGGTCTTAACTGGGGGCCGTTTACGACCAGAATACCGTTTGTCCATGTAAAAGTGGGGGCGGCAGATGTAATTCAGGGCGCTCTTTTATCGTTAGCCACCGCTGGAGCCCTGGCACCACTGATGGTAAAGTATTTTGCGGTACCTTTTGAAGTGGCCTGGAGCATTATGATTATTCAAATGGTATTAGTGTGGAGCCATACCTTTTTTTTCGGAGATCCGTACGCACCTGGCTGGATTACCCCTGCCCTGCCACTTACCTTAGTTGCGCTGGGTGGAATTACCCCGGGTCCTGAAGCTGTAAAAATGATTCTGGCGTTGATGATTATTGTTTCAGCCCTATTTTTCTTTTTTGGCCTAACCGGCCTGGGCGCCAGGTTTAACAAGCTGGTACCTGATGTAATTAAAGCCGGAATTATTATGGGTGGCGGGATTGCCGCCTTTAATGGCGAACTCGCCCGGCTTATGACCTTGCCGGTAACTCTTTCAGCCGCTTGGATTACCGTATTATTGTTGATGTTTTCCATTCCCTTTGGAAAGTTGAAAAAAACCCATAAATCGTTCGCCTTTATGGCATCTATAAGCATGGTTATGGGGTTACTGGTGGCCGGAATAGTAGGCTTTGCGTGTGGTGAACTGAAGTTTGATATAAAATGGGGATTTTATGCCCCGCACTTTCCGGAACTAATCCAAATGTGTTCGCCCTGGGGGGTAGGCTGGCCGTCATTTTCCACCATCTTGAATACTGTTCCACTGGCTATTATGGTTTATATCATTACTTTTGGAGAAATAATCATCGCGGAAACCTTAGTTAAGGACGCCAACCAAAAAAGGCCGGATGAAAAAATTATAATCAACCATAACCGTACCCACTACGCGTTAGGCATCAGAAATATAGTGCAAATGCTGCTGACTGGTGCTTTCATTCCCTTACACGGACCATCGTGGACCGGCATGACAGTATTTCTTACTGAAAGATTTAAAAATTCCATGCGGAAAGAGATAGATTCTCTTTACAGTTTAACAATTAACTATTACTGGGGCGCACTGCCGTTCGTCTTCCTGACCCCGGTGGTTACTTTAATGATCCCGATCATGCCGGTAGCGCTTTCTATCGCCTTACTGCTGACCGGTTTCGCCTGCGCCTATGTTTCGATGTCCATGGTTCATAATAACGTGGAAAGAGGACTTGCCTTATTTATCGCGATGTTTACTGCTTTTAAAGGGGCGGCCTGGGGACTTGGGATCGGTATTTTAGCCTACCTGCTTCTGGTGGGATTCAAGCAAACCGGGTTCTCCACAAATAGCGAAGTTCAAACGAAATCCAGTTAAATAAACAGAAATAACCGCCTGGTACGATAACTCGCCCAGGCGGTTATTTTGCTTGGGTTCAGACCGGCAATCCGACTTGCCGGTTTAAAGTCTTTAAAAATCTTAAACTTAACTGACACTGAAACCGGTCTTCTTCATTGGAAAGATCCAGGCCGGTTAACTTTTCGATCTTTTTTAAACGGTATTTTAAAGAATTTTTATGAATAAAAGCAGCAGCTGCGGTCTCTGTAAAGTTACAGTTTTTTTGCAGGAAAATTTCCAGCGTTTCCACTAGATTTGCTTTATGCCGGTGATCATAATCCAATAAACTGCCCAGTTTTGAGCGGACAAATTCTTCGATCTTTTCTTGATTATTAGATTCCCAAAGGATGGCATAAATACCAAGATCCTCGAACCCGATCCCTTCGTTTTTCCTACCCAGATTTTTTAAAATGTCGGACGCTTTCCAGGCCTCTTCAAACGAAATCCGGTAATCAGCTAATACCAGGCACTCCCGGCCCCAGGTTACGTTAATAGAATAGGCGGGAATATTTCCTGCAACCCAATTTCGAATCATTTTGGCCAGGTCGTTCAGGACACCGGTGCTGCCGGCGCAAAGTACAATGACAATCCGGTTTCGCCTTACCGCAACCAGGCTATTGGGAACCATACTTTCAACAATCGGACCAACCCCTATCTTAACGATCTCTACCACAAACTCCTGAGAAATATTTCTATTTTTACCACCCTCGCTGGCAAGTGCGAGCACCAGCACCCGGTGCGGCCTAGAAAGGTCAATCCCCAACCTTAAAGCTTTCTTAGCAAAATAATTATATTTTTCTTTATCCAACGAAAAGATATCATCCAGTAAGTCTCCTTTCAGGCGCAGCTCTGTTTCAAGGGTTGAGTCTTGCTTTAAGTAATCCAGGGCGGAAACTGTACAGGCGTGTTCAATCGCTACCATTTCAAGTTCGGATAATTCCCTTTTTTCAAGGACAATTATTAAACCCCAAAATTTTGCACCACTAACTATAGGTGAAACAACAAAGGTAAATTCCGGATCTGCTTCAGATGGATAATGAATCCTGGTGACCTGGCGCGAATAGGTATCTTTTTGCTGGGACTCGTTTAAGAAAACTTTTAAATAATTTCTGAAAAAGTTAATTTGGTCTTGATTAAACTCTTCTATATTAAATCCGGTAACCAGGTCTAGATTTTTATTTAAAATTAAGACAGGACATTTAACAATTTCACCCAGGGTGCCGGCAATAACCTCAACGCCCTTTCCATCAAGCACTAACTGTGTCAGTTGCCGGTGAATATCAATAGATCTATCCTCCGCCAGCATTGTCTGCAGATTTTTAAAAGAAAAATCTCCTTTAAAATAACTAAGGTGCTCTCCAGCAAGTTCCCCCCAGCTTTTTATTGAGCGCATTTCCCAACTGCAACAATCATCGCCTTTACCTACACAGGTTGATTCAACGCAGATAATATCCAGTCCGGTAAAGCCGCTGGCAAAGCCGCTGGCGTAACCGGCGGATATCCAACAGACCGGCTGTTGTTTACTTTTACCATATCTTTCGATAAAATACTTTGCTTCACGTGAATTTTCCCACTTGCCTTTAAGGAGATAGTGCCCGGTTTCTTCACAAAATTGTAATTCTTCTTCGATAACTACCTTACCGATACCCCGCCAGCGGTACATAATCGGCCCAAGACTGATAAACCTGATATCTTTGCCATAAGTTTCTGAAATAATTTTGGCGTCGTGGTAACCGCACCGGTAACCGAAGCGGGTTAATACACCGCGCGCCAAATCCCGTCCCAGCGAGCGAATCAGTTCATCCTTCAAGTAATCCAACGTAATGGCTTGAAATAAAATCATCGGATTATCTTTAAAGGTAATGGTCCCCTGATCCGGCCTGAATTCCAACAATTCTTTTAAATTAAAATTTCGCACAGACAAATGCCCTCCTAAGCAAACATTAGAGAAGCAAATTCACCATAAAAATTTTATTTTGCCTTTTGCTTGTTTTGCTTGCGAACCTGTACAACCATCCGGCGGGGAAGGCAATAACATCTATGGACGCTGTGCTAGTTCACGTGTTAATTCTAATTATCGAACACCCCCCTGTTCCATAAACTTTGCTACAGCCGGTTTCAATTCCTTATAGGCAGGCTAAAAACGCAACCTTCTTCCGCGCCTTGTCGAACTCTTGCCAGGAGAGTTTCAATTCCTNATAGGCAGGCTAAAAACGCTCACAGGCTTAAGAACCGTACCGGCAAGACGCAGTTTCAATTCCTTATAGGCAGGCTAAAAACCAGTCCCTGCTGTTAAAGACACATCCTGCCTCGTCGAGTTTCAATTCCTTATAGTGTAGATAGTCAATAGATTTGACCCCCGATCTGCAAATAAAATTGACCCCCTTCTTAAAGAGCATATGTTAAATTAAAACCATAGCCTTGCTTTCATTCCAGGTCTTAAACCAACAACATTACCGCTT
>Ga0067045_1029866_pt1 | contig 17932 bp, 14 predicted proteins | sample TerdegcTABiofilm_FD_59184 | JGI IMG/M metagenome (GOLD analysis project Ga0067045, IMG submission 59184) | Combined Assembly of (Gp0054472, Gp0054536) Wastewater bioreactor microbial communities from Singapore -Terephthalate degrading... | reverse complement strand
TCTATTGCCGGAGGTGTATTCATATACCTGATTTGTTGGGATCTCCCAGGAATAGTCTGTTAAAACTATACCTCCGGCAGGATCGTAGATCCTGTAATCCTTATACCTGAGTTTTCCCCTGTTCTCCTTGTTCAATCCTGAAATAGTGGCAGGCACAGCGGAGGGAAAAATCGTATTATCCGAAAGGGATAGATATAGAAGGTCATCGCTCATACCGAAAAGCCTAAGGATACCGGAACTGTTGGGAGTGGAAAGGGAAAGACCCCCCCGAAGAAAATAGTTATTGCTCTCTTTTTTTCCACTCCCATCAATAGAGATAATCATGGAACCTGGGTTATCCCTCGGGGTCTCTGCATAGGTCCCTGCAAAATTCCATTTGAATCCGGTCCCGAAACTAAGATTAAAAAGATCCCCAAATCCCACTTTTCCTGATCCGGCAAAGAGGATATCTCCCCCTCTCTGACGCCTCTCTTTGGTTCTGAAATACAGTTCGATTCTCTCCCCAGGCTTAGGGGTAGAGGTGAAAAGGATTCTGTTTCCCTCTAGATAATAATCCCTAGTTTCATAACCCTCCCGGTAGATCTGTAAGGAACCGGGAAGAAGATTGGAAGGAACCTCATAGTGCTCCTGGGGAGTCAGAATCTGAACAAGAATTTCCTGGTCGTAAGCCTGGGGATCCAGGATTCTTTCGGATCCGTAAAGATAGGGATACAGAGAAAGAAAAGGATACAAAAGGCCCTCCCCGGAGTCCGCCTGGAACAAACCCTTCAGGGCAAGGATATTTTCCTCCTGGAAAAGGGTGTATAGAATCCGTTGGCCCCGGTTCTCTCCCTTTTTGACCAGGGAGACTTCCACAAGAGGAGTCTCATAGAGGGTCTCCGGAAGGGAGTAAAAACCGGAAATCTGGGTGGGACTGAATTGGCCGGGTCGGTAAAGGATAAGATATTCAACAGCCCCTGCTGTTTCCTGGAAATCTTGGTATTGAAGGCCAGGAGTTACAGTCTCCTCGCTCCAGGGGATTCCTGAATAGGTTACAAGAACAGAAGAGTTAACAGGCTCTCTGAACCAGATAAAGCCAGCAGGATCGGTTCCTTCGGAGGTGGAATAGATACAATCCTGGGAATCCGCCACCCTGTAGAAGCGCCCGTTTATCTCAATATCTCCATCACCCTTTTCCAGAAGGATTGTAAGATTCTCAACCCTTTCCCCAGGTAGGTAGAAAAAACGGTCCTCCAGGTAGCTTGTAAGGGGAATCCTGTGTTCGGAAACAAGATATTCACCCAGATAGATCCTCTTTTGTTCCTCTGCAGGATCGAATCTTATAAGGGTTTCAAAAGCGAAATTTTCCCCACCCATCTCCAGAGCTGCTCCTAGGGAATACTCGGAGGCCTCTGGAATTTCAAAAAAGGGTATGGGATTGATTCCAGTATCCGTGTTTCCAAGTCGAAATCTTTTTATCAGATTATCGGTACCTCCATCGTAGCCCAAAAGAAAGGTATTCAAAGCATACCCCTCTATAAAAGAGGCCTCGAAAAAGTATTTTCCCGAAATCCAAAGGGAGATTAAAAGATCTGGAGACTGCTGGAAAAGGAATCCCTGACTTAACCCTGGGAAGGGGGCAGGGAATATCGGATCCTTGTCACCTGCAAAACCAAGACCACCGGAGAGCTCTATAGACCCCTTCCAGGTTCCGGAAAGATACAGCTCCACTTCCTCATCCCCCAACTGAGTGGAAAGAATCGATTCTGCCGCTTCCTCCTCCGGTAGAATTACCTCCCGAGCAGAGATCGGAAGGCTCAAGAGAAGAAATATAAGGTACAGGACTGTTCTGTTGTTCACTCTTAGTATATTATTTATTAAAAACAGGTTTATGCAAACTAGATTTTAATGAGGCTTTTTATGGTTGTATCCATGATCCAGTTTATTATTGAACTGCCAGATCTTGTTTCTATCAAGGAAAAAAGAAGGATTATCTCCTCCCTCAAGGACAGGCTGCAGAAAAAATATAAATTGACGGTAGCGGAGGTGGATCTTCAGGATTCCTTAAGTTTTTCCCAGATTGGCGCAGCGGTTATCTCCAATTCAAGAGTTTATGGAGAATCAGTGCTTCAAAAGGCTTTGCAATTCTCGGAAGAAACGATTCCTGGAAGAATCCAGAATGTAGCGATTTTTTCTCAGACCTATTGAGGATGCTTCTCGTCGGAAAGAGGAAATATATAGAGATCCTCCAGTTTTAGTGAATTATCAAAATGGAAGGAGTCGGAAAACTCCTCCTCTGGTTCCAGATTCAGGGTAAGAAATCTGCGGACTGGTTCGTAGAGCTCCTTCTCCACCAGTAGTTCAAAAGAAAACCCCCTTTTCTTTTTTTCAGCCGGAACGGGGTAGGGCCAGAAGGTAAAACTTCCTGCCGTATTGTCGACTACTTGGTAAGGATTTGGCCAGCTGGGATTGATCATCTGTACAAGTTTCCCCTCGGAAAGGAGGGAAACAGAGAGTCCCGATTCGGGAAGGAAGGTCTTTCCTTGAAAAACCTTTCCGTAAATTAAAGGAAAATTATAGAGAGGACCCTTAGGAATACTAATGGGAAGGGTATCATCATGATTAAAAAAGGGTCTTTTTGTCCTGGAAACCCTCATTATCCCCTCGTGTATCAGGGTGTAGAGGTCTGCGTTTCTCTGCTGCTTGTCCATATAATCCTTTTCCATGTGTGCCAGACCGCGGCCGGAAACAATATACTTGGGAGGAATCCTATTCAGGGCATAACAGGCAACATCCAGTTTGCATTGTGAGCAGGTGCAGATCTTTTCCAGGTTAAGCCTGTTTTCTTCCGCAAAAAGCTCTTCCACCATTTCCAGAACTATCTCTTCCATTTGATTGTGAATCTTCATAAATCTTTATCTCCCGGTTTATCCTCTGGTAAGTTCCAAGGTCTCCTTTAAAACACTTACACATTCCTTGAAATCCTTTATGGTTTCCCTCAAGGAGTAATAGTTCAATCCTGCAAAATAGATCTTGGAAAAAACAGTGTAGTTTATCTCCTCCTCCGATTTTTCAAGATTGATATAGCATCCGTATTCATAACAAACTTGGAGCATCTCCTCTAGTTTCTGCATAATAAAATTGCCCATCTGAAAGGAGAAGGAGAAGGTAAAGGCAAGTTCGAGAAACTTGCTATCCTTGTCAATAAAGAATCCACCCTGGAAGCCATCCTCATTTTCAAAGCCTCCCGAATAGGTGTCCTGGTCGCGTTGGGTGTCGTAGATCTCGTAACCAAGCTCCTTAAGCAGTACCCTAACTCTTCTTATTCTTTCTTTCATTATCTTGGAGTTATTCATTCCTTTCCTTCCCTGTTTATAAATCTATTCCAGAAACTATTCTATTGCAAGCGGAGGGGAGATATTCAGAGATTACATTATAGGGAGCGTTGTATATATGTTCCCGGGCCTGTTTATTCAAATGAACCAATTCCCGGATTACAGGTTTTATCTTTGCACGAATATTAGTATCCCTGAAGGGGCATTGATTTCTGGAAACCGGAAGATGGAGTCTTTCGGTGACCTGATTCACCGTGGATTCCTTTACCTCGCAGAGAGGTCTTATAATGAACATCTTTCCCTTGAAGAAACTCTGTACAGGAAGCATAGTGGAGATATTCCCACGGAAACATAGATTGATCAGCGTGGTTTCTATTATATCGTCCAGATGATGCCCCAGAGCAATCTTGTTTATTCCAAGTTTCTCCGCTTCCTGAAAAAGGATCCTTTTCCTGTTTCTAGAGCAGAGATAACAATTAAAATTACCCTTAAAGGAATCATTATACATTTTAGTGTTTATAATATTTAAAGGTATTTCAAGTTCCGAAAAATATTCTTTAAGAGCAGAAAGTTCATCCTCCCTCAAGGGATACTCAAGCCAGTGGATAAGACAAGCGGAAAGGTTATAGGAAATAGGTAGCCATCTTTTTCTCAAGGATAAGGCTAAAGCCAGGGCCAGGGAATCCTTGCCCCCGGATATTCCAAGGAGTATGTTTTCATTCTCTCTTATCATGGAAAAACGGTTTATCCCTCGGCCGGTCTGCTTTACAAAGCGTAAAAGCCAGGGGGGCAGGGGGGAGTCAAGGAGAGAGCCTAGTATAGCCATCGGATCATCTCCTCCCTTGGAGGGGGAGTTTTGTCCTCTAGTACCTCTTTGGCCACTAACAGCCTCAATTTCCTCAGATTCCTGGTAAAACCTTCTATTACAGGTCCGGAGAATACGGACCCACTTTCCAGGAAGGGTAAGAATCTTTCATTTTCATAGACCGGCAGATTGATCTCGAAGGAGATAGGCTCCGGTATATCTATTATCACTGAATGGCTGGGTACCTTTTTCCCTGTATATCTTGATAGTTCCCGGGCGATGTTCCCTTCCATCCCCAGCCTGCTTAGAAGGTCCTTGGGTCCTGGGCAGGGGGATTCACCTGGGCAGAAGGGAAGATCCAGCAGGATTTTAAATAGATTCCTGTTCAATACCCTGGAAACCAAAGAAAAGGGTTCGTATTCTTCTTTATTCAAGGTAAAGAAAAACTCCTCGTCCGTTAAACCATATAGGGTATTCTCTTTTATAATCTCGTCGGTTAAACCGGAAATAATGGCTTTTTTTATCATTGCTGTAGCAACCCGGACGGTTTTATGCCAGTAAACGGTTTTATACATCAGATACTTGGAAAAGAGGAGATTCTCAATAGCAGGTAATCCCTGAGAATCCACCGCAAGACCACTCTTTTTATAAGGTTTTATCCTGGAGATGATGAAATCCACATCCTGAATACCGTAGGGGACGCCGCAAAAATAGGCATCCCGGGTAAGATAATCTAGTTTGTCTGGATCAAGGACTCCGGAAAGGAGGTTGCGGAATAATAGGATCTGTTCATCCCCACCGTCAGGGAGATTCTTGTCGATTATCGCTGCCACCATCTCCGGCGAGACACCGAGCTCTTCCTTGATGGGATTGTACAGCTCCTTAGAAAGGATTATCTCTCCTGTAAGAACCTCATGTTCCTTCAGGGGTAGTTCCTTTAAGGAGTGGGCATAGGGAAAATGACCAAGATCATGCAGCAGAGAGGCGCATAAAAAGGCCTTTACTCCCGCAAGACTGAGAATCCCCTCAGTAGAATTGCTCACCAGGTTTTCCATTATTCTTTTGGCAATATGAAAAACCCCCAGACTGTGATTCAGCCTGGTGTGGGTTGCGCCGGGGTACACGAGGTATGACGGGCCAAGCTGCTTTATCCTTGCCAATTTCTGCACAGACCTTTGGCTTATAAGCTTCAAAAGGGGTCCTGAAAGATTTATATTTTTCCAAAGCGGATCCCGGACAGGATCATTGTAATCCTCCCTTAGGTGCAGCAGAATCCCTTTATCCGGCATTTGCAGATTCCCGTTTTGTATAGGAGAGGAGCCCGCCCGAAAGAAGTATCCGGATTGACCTTGGATCAAGATCCCAGAGAACCCGGAGGGATCTCTTTTTATTTTTTATGGATACCTCCATGCCTTTCTCCGTCTCAAGACTCTCCCTTAAGTTCGCAAACTCGAGAGTATCCCCTTCCTCCAGCAAATCGTAATCTGTGGGATTTTTAAAAATCAGTGGAAGGATGCCGAAGTTTATCAAATTTGCCTTATGGATCCGGGCAAAACTTTTGGCAAGGACAACCTTAACCCCAAGAAACATGGGGGCTAAAGCAGCATGTTCCCTGGAAGAACCTTGGCCGTAGTTTTCTCCTCCAAGGATGGCGCCTTTCCCCTTGTCTAGAGCCCTTTTTGCAAAACCTGGATCAAGCTTCTCAAAGACAAACCTGGATATTTCAGGAATATTTGATCGCAGGGGAAGAATCTTTGCTCCGGCAGGCATTATATCGTCAGTGGTTATATTGTCCCTGGTTTTGATCAGGATTGGAAGTACGAGGGAATCCGGTAAGGCTTCTCCTTTGGGAATCGGTTTGATATTGGGTCCCCTAAGGATTTCGGAATCTTCTGCTTCCCTGGAATAATCTGGAGGAAGGATCATGGAATCCTCCGGCTCCAGGAAGGGGCTGTAATCCTTTATGGCCAGGGTTTTGAATTTTCTAGGATCCGTTATCACTCCTGTGGCAGCGGAGGCTGCAGCAATTTCCGGGGAGACTAGATAAACCTCCGCCCCTTCGCTCCCGGTTCTTCCTTTGAAATTCCTGTTAAAGGTCCGCAGAGATACGGAATCGTTTCCTGGTGCGAAGCCCATGCCTATACAGGGCCCACAGGCGGATTCCAGGATCCTTGCTCCGCTTTCTACAAGAGACTGGATGATACCAGCCTTGAAAGAGGCTAAAATAACCTGTCTGGATCCTGGGGCTATTCCAAGAGAAAGATCCTTTGGAACAGTTTTACCTTTAAGGATATCCGCTGCAATCCCAAGATCGTTTATAGAAGAGTTTGTGCAGGAACCGATAACAATTTGTTGAACCGGTTTCCCTTCCACCTCCCGAACAGTAACGACCTTATCTGGCATATGAGGCAGAGCTACCATCGGTTCGACAGTGGAAAGATCGATTTTTATTATCCTGGAGTATTCTGCACTCCCCTCCGCTTCCAGGGAAACCCATTGATTCTCCCTTTTTTGCACCGCAAGAAAGGTTTTGGTAATTTCATCGGACGGAAAGAGAGAGGTTGTTGCCCCCAATTCGGCGCCCATATTGGTTATGGTAGCCCTTTGATAAACGGAAAGACTTTTTACCCCTGGACCAAAGTATTCATAGATTTTACCTACACCCCCCTTTACAGTCTCCCTTTGCAGAAGGGTAAGAATTACATCCTTGGCAGAACAGAAGGGATTAAGGCTTCCGGTAAGCTCAACCCCTGTAACTTCGGGGACGGGAATATAGAAAAGCCCTCCCGCCATGGCTACGGCAACATCGAGACCTCCCGCACCTATAGCCAAAAGTCCAAGCCCCCCCGCGGTGGGGGTATGGGAATCGGACCCTATTAGGGTTTTGCCTGGAATACCGAACCTCTCCAGATGCACCTGATGGCATATACCATTTCCAGCCCTGGAAAAATAAAGACCGTATTTCCTGGCGATACTCTGGAGGAATCGGTGATCGTCCATATTGCGAAAATCCGTTTGGAGAGTGTTATGATCAATATAGGAAACGGATAGCTCGGTTTTAACCCTGGGAACGCCGATGGCTTCAAACTGCAGATAAGCCATAGTGCCGGTGGCATCCTGGGTAAGGGTTTGATCAATCCTAATCCCTATCTCCTTATCCCGCTGCAGATTTCCATCTCTCAAGTGAGCCTTAATGATCTTCTCTGTAATGGTACCTTTCATTCCCTTTTCCTGTACTGAAAATATTGGAGGATATAGTACTGTTTCTTTTTTCTTTCGTCCATAGTAGCCCAAGGAGGATATTTGACAGGGCCGGAAGGTTTTGGTACAACAGTAGATAGAATGAAGAGGGAAGGGCTCAAATTACTTATCCTCCTCCTGATTGCTGGAATTCTTGTTGCTTCCTGCCAAAAAAAAACAGAAGCTTCAGCAGGAGATTCCCCTTCCGAACCTTTCCCCGCAGGTACCTCGGAAAATCCTAACCAGAGGATCATCATGGAACCTGTGGGCGGAACTCGAGATACAGCCACCAGGCCTGCTTCTCCAACCTCCTCTGCTCCTGCGAGGCCTTCGGGAATTTCTAGAATCAAATCGGGTAACGAAGGACTATTAATCCCCTTTTTGGGAGAAGCTATCCTTCCTGAGGAGATGGAGATTGGCCCTCTCCAGGATCTGTGGTCTGAAACACCGGAGAAAACCGTTTCCCAGGTTTTGAACCGGTTTTTTACTGCCTTATCCAAGGGGAAAATTGAGGAAGATACCCTGGATGGGGAAGCTAAGGATTCAATAAAGAGATCCCTTGCCTATTATATTCAAAGAGAATACCTGCCTGACAGGGTGAGATACGGACGTATCACGATAAAGGAGGATACTGCCAGAGCAAATATCAGGATTTTTGGAAAAGAGGGGAGAACTGTGGGAAGCGTATATCTCTTAAACCGGGATGGAAAGTGGTTTATTCTTGACTTTCAGGCGGATTTATCGGCTCTGGAGGTTCCCTACAAGCGAGATACACTTTTCAACCCTGGGGAGTTCTCCTGGATAGGTCGTTAAAGGAGTGTTAGAATGGGTTTACCGATTGGAAGAATAGAAAAAGAATTTGTTTTGAACAATCTGATGGACAAGCAGCTTCCCCTGAAATTCCATGGCAATAAGGAACAGCTTTCAGGGACACTACTTGCGGTGACTGAGGAAGACCTTACCCTAAAACTGGAAACCCTTCCTGTTTCAAAAGAAAACTCCGATGTCCGGATCTTTTTTTCCTATTACGGACATATAATGACCTTTCATACAAAGTTACTAAAGAAGGATAAAGAGACTGTAACAGTAAGAAATCCAAGGGTTATAGTAAAGAACCTTCAGAGAAAGTATGAGCGGGTTCCCTGTCCAAAGGAGGTTAAGGTTTCATTTTCCATTCAAGATACCAAGATTGAGTTGGATTTTCCTAAAACAGAGGAATACAATCCTGCCGATGCAGTGGAATACTCCTTGACCTTTGATCCTACCAGTATAGAGCAGCTAATTAATGATTTTAAACAGCAGGCAAAGAGCTATGCTGCAGAAAACCGGATCATCATGTTCCGGGAGCGAACTCCAGAGATGTACGAAGAGGAACTTATAATAAAAACCGGAAAGATCCTTTACATACCCCTTTCAAAGGGAAATATCCCGGAGGAACATTCCTCCTGTGGGGGTAGGGTTATTTCAAAGGATTTTATCCATGGTCTTGAGGATAAGAGGGAGAGGGAGGAGCTTTTTTCCAATCTGGAAAAGATTATGATCCGCAGAAATAATGAGGGAATCCATGCCTTTCTATACTGCCCCCTGATATATCATGAGTATGTGGTGGGGTATGTCGCTTTACTGAACCGGGAAGAGAATAAAAACCCCATTGAGCCGGAAGCTATCGAATTTGTTCAGCAGTTTTCCCAAGTATTGGTATATTCCTTAAAAATAAATGGATATTTTAAGGGAGGTAAACCGGTAACCAGCATAGTAGAGCCAGAAGTAATTGATATAAGTGCTTCAGGACTTCTCTTTTCCCATTCCGATAAAAGACTTAAGGAACTTATAATGCTTTACACCGATCTGGATCTTACAATAACCCTGGGCCACAGGAAGACAAAGGTCGCTTCCCGGGTCATGAGAAAATATTCCGATCGCCATTCCACCTATTTCGGGGTGGTTTTCCTTACCATTCAACCGGAGGATTTCCGCTTTCTTTTTGATTATGTTTATGGCCGGCCCTTTAATCCTGAAGAGGATGCCCTTTGGGAAGGTGGAGCAGAACCTCCAAAGATAAAATTAGAATAGGCAGTTACTCCTTTTCTCTGTAAAAGGCAATAAGTTTTTCATAATTCTTTTTATATATGCTGTCTCTTATGGGATTGATCTTAACCCCAAGACTGGTAAAGGGATCGTCTCTCCGGCTCCATCTAACCTCCACGCTAATTTCAAAGGAGGGAATTTTTATTGCCTCTTCAGGCAGAATAACCAGGGAAAGGATTTCGCCGGTTTTTACTTCCATATCCATGGGAATATCGATTTTTAACCCAATTTTATTAAGATCCCTTAGATAGGCTGGAATATTCAGTTCCTTTATCCAGACCTTGGAATAGCCTGGTTCCCTTTTTAAACCCCTTTTATTGCTTACCATAGGTACCCTCTCCAAAACCCAATATAATCCTTGTTCCTGCCACTTTCCCGGTTTCCCAGGTTGTTTTGTTCCCTTTGGGGTCAACAAAGGAGAGTTGGAAGGCTGGAAAGGTTCTTTTTGCAATAAAAAGCCCCATCCCAAATCGGAGGTAGCCATTTTTCTCCCTGTAGGACTGGAAATCCGGGCTATTCAGTTCTATATTTTCTGGAAAGTCATTCAAATCATAGGGGAGGTTGTCCGGATTAAACCCGCCCCCCCGATCCTCTATTCTGATTAATAGCCTGCCGAAAAGAGTATTGAATTCTAAAATTATTCTTTCTGAATTGTTCTGTTCGTGATGGGCTCTTAGGGAATTGTTCACCAGCTCTAAAAGGGCATATATTATGTGTGAGGAATTTGCTCTCAACCCAGGGAATGTAATACTATTCAAGGTATGAAAGATTTTATTAAAATCACCTTTTGGGGATATTTTTAGCCTGAGGGTTCTGCAACGTTTACTTTGATAAATTATGTAAGAAATCATTTGTTAAAGGGAACCATAAACAAATTTCTATAAAAAAACAATATTGGGTAAGGAAAAAATGCTGTATCTTTGTATAGAAATAACAGGCTATCAACAGCTTCTGAAAGTGGAGAAGGATATTTCAGAGGAACTGTTTACTCTATTTGATAGATCCTTGAAGAGGACCTCTTTCTCCCTGCTACATCTTCAGGGTGATCTTCTGATTTTTGGGGGTAAGGTTGAAGAAAAGAATTATCCTAATCTATTTGATTCCTTGGAGGAGATAACCAGTCTTATTGCGGAAAGGGAAAAACAGCTTCAAGGATACTCCCTGCTTCTCGATTCTCTGGAGGAACCCCCAGAAAAGGCTTTTTCCCTGTTGCAGAAAAAACTTTATTCCACCTTCAGTGAGAACTCCTCTTTCTTGGGAGAGGAACTTAGAGAGTTTGGAGAAAAGCATCTACTCCTTACCTGGGAGGGGCACCTTTACCGGGTGACTGGGAAAAAGGTTGAAACTGCCGTTAGATTAAAAAGGATGGTAACCTCCGATTATTATCTCCGAAAGGGATATGTGGAGGATCTGTCCAATATTCTTAATTCCCTTATAAAGGAGGAGAAACCCGCGGGCTGGATCTCTTTAACAGGACCCTCCGGAAGCGGCAAGAGGATGAGTCTTTATTCAACCCTCCATAAAATATTCGGTCCAACGGATGCCTCAAAGATTCTTACAATTTATTGTACTGGTAAAGGTCAGTCCTGGCTGCATCCCTTTTTAAATAGTATATCCTGTAGTCAGTTGGATAAGGTTGCTGAGTATTTAACCCCAGAGGAGACTCTTGTCTGGAATAGGAAAAGGGATCTTTTTAATTTTCTTTGCCCGGATCATGTAAAAGAAGATTTCCTACAAATTTATTCCCTCTATTTAAACGCTTATGTAAGAAGGATGAAGCAGGAGTCCGTCCTTCCTATTATAATCTGTGAAGACCTGGAGGATTATAATGGCGAAGCTCTTTTAGCCCTTAACAGACTCTGGAAGGAAAACCTGAACCAGAAGGGAGTCATTCCAATCACCTTAGGGTTTAAAGAAAACAGTAACCGAATCTTCGGATCGCCGGAGTACAGGATCACCTTTCTTCCTATTCAGAAGGAGGATCTTGCTGAGTACTGTAAGCATCTATATCCTGATCTGAAGATCAAATTGGAAGATATAGACCTGTCAAGACTTAAGGCAGAATCTCTTATTCAGTACCTTTACCTTCTTAATCAGGGGTTTATAAAAGGCTTCCCGGAAAATATAAATAACCTCTATTACCTTCTTTTTCAACATCTAACTTCCGAAGAAAGGAAGGTGTTGGGAGATCTTTGCCTATCCCAGGGGATGTTAAACCGAGAGGAGTTTTATTTATATGAAAAATCCAAAGGGATCGGCTTGGAGGATTATCAGCAGATTATTACCAAACTGCAGAGGCTCTATCTTATACGGATGTATGAGTATCCAAGAATAATATTTCCAAGGATAGACTTTTTTCTCGTTCCATGCCTGGGCAAGGATTTTTCAGTGCTGATTAGACAGCTTTCGGATTATCTTTTTTCCAGATGGAGTACCGGAGCCTTTTTCAGATTAAGATTTTTATACGAATTTTATGATAAACATGATGATTCAAAAAGAGCCGAAACTATTTTAACTGCCTTGATAGAAAAGTATCTGGATGAGGGCAATACCGATGAAGCACTGAGGTGTATAAGAAAGATTGGGAAGAACGGAGGAGATAAGGTATCAAATAGAATGAAATTCCATTCCCTAATAATCCGAACTTACACCCTGAAGGGGGAGATTGATAAGGTAAAGGAACTTGTCAAAAAGGAAGGGGAGAGAACAGTCAAAGAAGAGGAGAGCGAAGGAGATCTTGAACTGGAGGTGGGAAGATATTATCTGGCAGTAAGGGATCTAAAGCCCGCCTTAGTTTACATAAAAAAGGCTGTTTTGCTAGCCCAGGGGAGGGAAAACGATAGGCTAACTAGTAATGCCAATATAGAGATTGGACTTATAATGCTTCTGACCGACCGGTGTGAGGAGGCTATCGATTATTTTCGAATAGCCCGGGAGACGTCCGAACAATCCGGTCTAGCCTTTGAAAGGATAAGATCCTCTGCCTATGAAATCCTTGCCTTAACAATTTTCGGAAATCTATCCAAGGCTTTAAGAGGGGTAGAAGAGGCATTACTTTTTGTGGAAAAGGCAAACAGAAGAGAATGGCAGTTATACCTCCTGCATCTTAAGGGAAGGATCTATTTTGAACTAGGAGCCTATGAAAGAGCAGAGATGGTTTTTGAATCTGCCATTACCCTCTGTGACACCTACTCCTTCTGGGAAAGAAAGCAATTGCTGATATCTTGGCAAAACAGATCAAAACTTTACCGGGAAGGGGATGATACCCTGAGTTTGATGAACCTCCCTTTTAAAAATCAGGAGTCCCTCTTTTTTTCAGCTGAAGCCTTTATCCTGAAGAACCAAAATGATGCAGCTTTAACCTGTTTGAATGAAGCATTAAATTGGGAGATAAAGGAAGAGAGTTTTTCGCCAGGAGAAGTAATATCCTGGGAAAATGGATTCTCTTCTTATGAAGATAGGGCAATTATAACACCGGAAAGGCGGGGTTTTCTTCATCACCTGATACGGGCTTATCGAGGGTATGTTCTGGGTTTACTGGGGAATAACGACTCCGCTTCGGAGGAGTTGTTAAGAATTACCAGGGAGGATAAGGTTTCCGAGAATGATCCCTACAACCATCTGTATTACCTTTTTTACAGTCTGATCCTTCCGGTAAAAAGAAAACACGAGGATGCAGACAGTGTTACAATCCTTTCAAAGGCTCTAAAGTATCTGCAGCTTAGGGCTAGCAGAATCGATGAAGTGGTGGGGAAACAAGCCTATTTAAGCAGGAACTATTGGAACTCCCGGCTTATGGCAGAGGCCAGAAAAAACAAACTCCTGTAAAACTTTATTTTGTAAGAACCTCCTGCAAAAAAAGGTTTTTTAGCTATCCTCAGCGTTGACATACTTTTTTTACCTTGATATATTGCCTATCACTAAGGGTGGCGTAGCTCAGTCGGTAGAGCAAACGGCTCATATCCGTTCGGTCAGGGGTTCGAATCCCTTCGCCACTACACTATTTAATGAAAAGCTGTTTGAAATTGTCTCAAACAGCTTTTTTTTTGATCTCCTTGTAGTAGACTTATATCAGGGTTCTAAACCCCGATGCAGTAACTATTCTGTTTTATATGAGGAGGCAGTTATACTTATGAAAAAAATCCCGTTACTTTTTTTGTTTTTTTTAATTATCACTATGGCAACCTTTGCTGAATTTTCTTTAGGAGTCACGGGTTCTTATGACTTTACCGAAGAGATCTTGGATGCGGAAGAGATTGAAATAGATCAGGCCGAGCTGATGTACGGCGCCTTTGCAGAGATCCATTTTGGCAAATTCGGTTTAGGCGCTCAGTATTCAGTAGATTATTTTACCATCTTTCCCGAGGAAGCATATAATGACCTGCGCACAAGCAATATAGCTGCCTTTATATCTCTCCGGCTATTCAAACCAAGATTCCTTATCGATCCCTTTGTTGAGGGCGGATACGGAATTGTAATGACCACCGGAGACTACCCCTTTGAAATGGAAGACTCCTATAATTACCAGTATGTTTTTGGTGGTGGCGGAGTTGGAGTGAACCTCTACTTTGTCGGCGTTTTCGCCAAAGCCTTTTATGTAATGCCCTTAAACGGTTTTGATCCCCATTACAGATTGACCATGGGAGCAAAGTTGATTTTCTAATAGCGGTTTATTAAGGTTATAAATCTGATCTTGATTCCTTAAAAAAAAGGAGGCTGCCCGCCTAGGCAGCCTCTTTAATTTTAAAACTCCTCGAAATCTTCCTTATCATCCTTCTCTGGGGACTGTAGGGCTTGATGAACCGGTCTGGCGGGGAGATTTTTGAATTCTGCAGGTAGTTTTTTTACCTGATCCTTCCTTCTTATCTCTTCCTGCAGATCCTTTACTTTAAAATATTTGATTATATCCACCAATTGTTCCGACTGACTGGAAAGTTCTTCCGATGTAGAGGCTAATTCCTCCGACGCCGAGGCATTCTGCTGGATAACCTTGTCAAGTTGGAGAATCGCCTTATTTATCTGGGAAACCCCACTGGTCTGTTCATTACTGGAGGCAGCGATTTCCTGAACCAATTCCGCAGTCTTTTTTATATCCGGAACCAATTTGTTGAGAAGATCCCCAGCCCGGGTGGCGGTATTAACTGTTTTTGAGGAAAGATTGCTAATCTCTGCTGCCGCAGTTTGACTCCTCTCCGCCAATTTGCGTACCTCCTGAGCAACCACGGCAAATCCTTTTCCGTGTTCTCCTGCCCTGGCTGCCTCTATTGCTGCATTTAAGGCAAGGAGATTTGTCTGCCGTGCAATTTCTTCAATAATCGATATTTTCTCTGCAATCTGCGTCATAGCTTCCACAGCAGAGCCGACAGCCTGGCCGCTTATTTCTGCATCCTCTGCTGCCTTCTGGGAAATCTTCTCCGTCTCCAGAGCATTATCAGCATTCTGTTTTATATTGGCACTCATCTGCTCCATGGAGGAGGAGACCTCTTCCGCAGAGGCGGCCTGCTCTGTTGCGCCTTGAGAGATCTGGCTTGCTGTGGAACTTAACTGCTGACTTCCCGAGGCCACGTTTAGGGCTCCGGAACTCACTTTGCCGACGATGCTGCTAAGATTCTGTACCATCTGGCTCATAGCCTCAAGAACCAAACCTACCTCGTCCCTGGAGCCTGAGAGGATATCTATCGTGAGATCCCCGGTAGCTACAGCATTTGCTGCTTCCACTGCTCTTTTCAGTGGCACAGACAGGGTTCTTGATATGAGAAAAACGAGAACGAGGAGCACTACCAGTGAAATGGCGGCTATGATAATAATTAAAAACACCAAATCCCTGATCGGTTTGTAGATCTCTCTTTCAGAAAGATTGGCCACCACTGTCCACTTCTGTCCTGTTTCGCCAATCTCTAGGGGTACCCCAATGGAAAGGACGGTATCCTGCAGAGTGTTGGAAAATCTGGATAAAGAAAAAAGCCTTTCCGTTTCAAGGGCTTCAATATAATCCCTATCCTGGGTTGTTTCCTTCAATCCCTTTCCAAGAATCTCGGTATTCTTACTGGCTACTACGGTTTCATTTTCCGAATACAGGGTAAGGTAGGCATCCTCATACCTTCCCACCGTAGTTCCTTCGACTATTCCCTGAAGATGGGTAAGGCCAATATCTATGCCTGCAATACCTATAAACTCTCTTCTGTTGTTGAACATTGGCACCACCAGGCTTGTGAGGAGTGTCTCTTTCCCCTGGATAACATAAGGATACGGGTCCAAAACCGAATCTCTACCCCTTTTTTTAGGCATCTGATAATAGTCCCCCGGTCCCTCAAGATCATAATCCTGAAGAGCCTCCAACACTCCCTCTCCCAACTCATCCTTCGTCCAATAGGGTATAAATCTTCCTGTGGCATCATGTCCGTTTTCATTGATAAAATTCCTGTCCGCTGAATCAAAGGCATCTGGTTCAAAGGCGACATAAACCCCCAGGAAGGTGTCTGAATTTTCTATAAAATATTTAAGCATCATATTTGCCCGTCGTCTTGATAAGCGGAAACCTTCCACATTAACTGTGGCTGCAAAAATCTTTGCCAAAGCCCGGGTTTCATCCAAGGGCTTCTCCAATTCCGCCTTTATAACATTGGCATAATGAGATGCTGTCTCCTGTGCCATGTTAAGAATATCGTTTCTAACGAGATTCTGTACATTCAGAATAATCACTAGGCTCAATATGGCTATTGCTGCTGTAACTAGTATACCAATAAGCAGCATTAGTTTTGTTCCGACTTTAAGATTCTTTATAAGCTTCATCCTTCTATCTCCTTTCCCACCTTTCCAGGCTTATGGAAAAGGTTATAGCACCGATTGCCCTGTTTTGATCCATTACGGGAACCGAGACCTGAATTACAATGTCATCGGTGCTTTCATCGTATTCAATATCGCTGTAATGAATGGCTCCCAGCCCATTGTTGTAGGATTGTATGAATTTTGCTTCGTCCCCCTGCCAATAATCGGAGGTTTTTTTTGTTAAGGCTACATTTGCCCCTAGATTGTCCATGATAAAGGCTTCTACAATGAATCTATACTGTTCTTCCAGGTTATACAGGGCAAGGGCGCCATCATTGCTCATGAGATTCAGCATGAATCTTGTTATTCCTGGTGTGGCAATCCACTCTCTGTCGATTCTTTGAATCTCCTCTAGGGAAATTCCTCTACGGTTCTGGTTTCTAACAGCCTCTAAAACTGGAGTACTCCTGGCAAAGGTCATTAAAACCTCCTCCGCAAAGGTTACGATCGCTTTTGGAACATCGCTCCCTTGAGTCGTAGCTGATAGGGGGAATAAAAGGAGTAGTATTAAAACAAACAAAAATCTATATCCGCTCTTCCTTTGATACATAAAACCTCCTTCATTTTTTGGATTAAAATACAAGACTGATGTAAAAAACTAGGGATATTTTTTAATTGTTATTCATTTAAAACAAAATAGCAATATTCTAAGATGCCTATTCTTCCCAAGAAGAGAGAAATGGGCTATATATGAAGAATCAACAAGGAGGGAGGAATAATTATGAAAGCCTTAGAAAAAGCCGGAAACTTTAGCCCAAGACCTGGAGCTGTAGTTCTGGCCATTCTGGATGGTGTGGGAATCCGGGAAGCAGAAGAGGGGAATGCTGTTAAGGGAGCCTTAACAGACACTCTGGATTGGCTTTTTAAAAATTGCCCCAGCACCCTCCTTAAAGCCCACGGCAAGGCGGTTGGTCTTCCCTCGGAGGATGATATGGGAAACAGCGAGGTTGGACATAATGCTATCGGCTGCGGAAGGGTTTACTCCCAGGGTGCAAAGCTGGTGAATGAATCCATTGCCTCGGGAAAGATCTTCGAGGGACAAGCCTGGAAAAAATTGGTTCAACAGGTTAAATCAAAGGGATCCACTTTCCACTTTCTGGGGCTTTTTTCTGATGGTAATGTTCACAGTCATATTGACCATCTCAAGGCCCTTATAGTGAGGGCAAAAGAGGAAGGGGTTTCTAAGGTTGCCGTTCATATTCTTCTGGATGGCCGGGATGTAGGAGAGACCTCGGCGCAGGATTACATCGACCCCTTTGAGGGATTTCTCGCCTCCCTGAAAACGGAAAATTTCTCAGCCAAAATCGCCTCCGGCGGTGGAAGGCAGGCCATTACCATGGATAGGTATGGAGCAAACTGGGATATGGTAAAAAAGGGTTGGGATACCCATGTCCTTGGAAAGGGTAGGGGTTTTCCTTCTGCAAAGGATGCTCTGGAGACTTTAAGGAGAGAAACCGCAGCAATTGATCAGGATATTCCTCCCTTTGTAATAGTTGATCGAGGAAAACCCGTAGGACCTATAGAGGATGGAGATTCTGTTGTGTTTTTTAATTTTCGTGGAGATCGAGCCCTGGAGATTACCGCTGCCTTTGAAGAGGAGAATTTTTCCAGATTCGACCGGATAAGATGGCCAAAGGTCGAGTATGCAGGGATGATG
>Ga0067045_1029865_pt1 | contig 17933 bp, 10 predicted proteins | sample TerdegcTABiofilm_FD_59184 | JGI IMG/M metagenome (GOLD analysis project Ga0067045, IMG submission 59184) | Combined Assembly of (Gp0054472, Gp0054536) Wastewater bioreactor microbial communities from Singapore -Terephthalate degrading... | reverse complement strand
CGTCGGCCGTAGCCATGCGGGCACGGAATCCATGGGTGCGCAAGCGGGACAGTTTATGGGGCTGATATGGTCTTTTCATGACGACACCTCGAAAATCACACACGGGGCCACGAAAATCCATTTCGTGGCAGGGCTCAGCTTTATGGCACAACTCGGCGGCTTTTGCAAGCTGAAGATCGGGATTTCGCAGACGGGCGGCAAAAATGGACAAATCCCCCCCGATGGAAGTATCTTTCCGGCTCTGCCGGGACATGCGGTACCCGCATCGGCGGCCGGCGGCAAGTGTCATAAAACCGGATTGTCAGCTTGACCCGATAGGTGCCAGATCGTAGGATTGGCCGACTGGAGGAGTCATGAAGGAACATCTGCAGAAACTCGTCGAAGGCGTGGAGGGTGCCAAAGCCGCCCTGCTGATGGATTTCGACGGCATCGAGGTGGCGCATTACGTCAGCGGCGACATGGACATCCAGACGCTGGGCATCGAGTTCTCCCAGTTGATGAACAATGTCCGGCGGCAGGCGGCCATCCTGGAAGTGGGCGAACTCGAGGAAATGATGGTCCGTACCCAGGATCTCCTGCTGCTGTTTCGCGTGGTGAACAAGGACTGTTTCCTGACGCTGGCCTGCAACGGGAACGGAAATTTCGGAAAGGCCCGCTTCCTGCTGCGCCTGGCGGCTCCCCGTTTTCTGGAATACTTTTGATGCTTTCTTGAAATAATACAGAGGAGATTGTCGCATTGCCTATCGATAAGGAAAAAATTTCCGCTCAGGCCCAGAAATACTTCCAGAAGGGCCAGTATGACAAGGCCATCAAGGAGTATCAGAAAATCATCGAGGCCGATCCGTCGGACATGCGGATATGGAAAAAGATAGGCGACGTGCAGGTCAAGGCGGGAAAGACGCGGGAAGCCATTGCCACCTACCTCAAACTGGCCGACAGTTTCTTCGCGCAGGGATTCTACAGTAAAGCGCTGGCGCTGCTGCGCCAGATCCAGACCATGGACGCCAGCATCGAGGAAGTCTATCTGAAACTGGCCGACGTATACGTGGCGTCCAATTTCCTGCCGGATGCCATCCACCAACTCGACCGGCTCTCCAAGTTGCAGGAATCCGCGGGCAACGTGGAAGCCATGCTGGCCACACTGCGACGCATGGCCGATCTGGACCCGCAGTCGTGGACCTACCGGGCGCACCTGGCCGAAACCCTGTCCCGGCTGGGGCGCAAGGCGGAAGCCGCCGTGGAACTGCGCAAGGTCAGCACCCAACTGCAGAAGGACGGCAATCTCACGGATTTCATCCGTGTCGCCGAACGCCTGATGTTCCACGACCCCGACGACGTGGAGAACGTCAAGAACCTGGCGGACGCCTACCTGCAGACGCGGGCGGGCGAGGAAAAGCTCAAGCAGGTGCTCAAGGTGCTCCTCAAGTTCCTGCAGGGCTCCCCGTCCGACGAAGGCCTGCTGCAGTTGCTCGCCCGCATGTTCCTGGCCCTTTCCAAGCAGGAGAGTGCGGTGAACGTCTATCGGGAACTGGCCCGCATCTACCGGGAGCAGGGCCGCATCGCCGAAAGCGAAGCCGTGCTGGAAAAGATTCTGGCGATTCTGCCGCAGGACGAAGAGACGCTCATCGCACTGGGCCGCAAGAAGGCGCCGCCGCCGCCCGAGAAGCGGCCCACCTCGGCCCGGCGCGGGGGCCGCGACTACAGCGAGCCCGTGGAAGAGATCTCGCTGGAAGAACTGGAAGTGATCGAGGAAGAAGAAGGCGCCCAGGAGGAAAGCCCCGCGCTGGTGGGAGAAGACCTGAAAAAGTTGGAGGAAGCCACGGCATTCTTCCAGTTCAGCCTGTTCGATCAGGTCCTGGAAATCATTGAGAAAATCCGGGCGCGAGATGCCCTGCCGGTCCTGGAACTGGAAAAGAACGTGTACATGCGGCTGGGCCGAAAGGAAAAGGCGCTGGAAATCATGGAGCGCCTGGCGACCGCCTGGGAACGCTCGAATCCAGAGAAGGCCGCCGAAATCGCGCAGGAAATCCTCCTCGTGGATCCCTCCTCGGCGCTGGCCGGCCGGATTCTGCAGAAGTCCCCCGGCGAAGGCGCACGCGGGCGAGAGGACGATCTCTTCAACATCCTGCAGGAAATCGAAGCCATCGAAACCGAATTGCCCGCCCCGGCTCCGGATGCCGGGCTCGAGGATCTCTTCCTGCCCATGAACACCGGGCTGCACAGCGAAGAGGAAGTCCAGCGGGAACTGCGGCAACTGGAAATCAGCCGGGGCACGGGCGTGCACGAGATTCCCGACGATGAACTGGATCTCGCCTCCATGCTGGAAGCTTTCAAGGACATGGATGCGAATCCCGTCGCGGAAGGAGACGACTACGAAACCATGCCCAGCCAGGTTTCGGATCTGCCTTTCGGCGATCTCGTCATGCAGGGGAAACTGGATGAACTGGATGAACTGGAAGCCTTCAAGGAAGCCAGCCAGAGTTTCATCCGGATTCGGGAACTCTCCCAGGAGGAAATCCGCCTCACTGAACTGGAAGCTCCTCCGGTCATGGAAAAACCTGCCCGGAATGCCGGCATGGCGGCCGAGGAAGACCCGTTCGACTTCCTTCCGCCCCCGTCTGCGGGCGATTTCTTCCAACTGGGGGCCGACGAGCCCACGCCCGTGCGGCCCGAACCCGCCCCCCTGCGGGAACCTTCCCCGGAATCCGCGGGAGGATTCGAGCCTACGCTGGATCACGTCCGGGAACTGTTGATGCTCGGCGACCGGATCGCGAGCGAATTCGCGGGAGATTCCGTGGCCGACGAGAAAGAACCCGAAGTTCCCGCCCAGCCGCCGCCGGAACTCGTCGAAGCCTTTGCGGAAGTGGATTTCTTTCTGGATCAGGAATTGTTCGATGAAGCCATCGACATGCTCAACGAACTGCGGGAGCGCCATCCCATCGAGTTCCTGCGCGACAAGATGACGGCCGTATACAAGGCCGCCGGCCGGGAATCCGAACTGGCATCCATCCTGCCGGAAGCGGTCGAAGCCCCTGCCGCCGCCGGGGAACCGGATCCTTTCGAGACGCCGTTCGGCGCCGAGCCCCCGGATCTGAAGTTCGAAGGCCCGCTTTCCGCAACTGCATCCTCGCCCGGCGAGGAAAACTTCTCCCTGGATTTCGACGAGGAGGTCGTCACCAACCTTTCCGGGCTGGCGCTGGAGAACCTGGGACATTCCCCGGAGCCGCCCGTCGCGGCATCGGAGCCGGCGCACGGAGTGAGGGTGGAATCCCAGATTCCCGATGGGGATGCCACGTTCTTCGATCTGGGCGTCGCTTACAAGGAGATGGGGCTGCACGACCAGGCCATCGCCCAGTTCCGGCTGGCCATGCAGGAACCCCGGCTGGCCATCAAGTCCCACATGATGATCGCCCAGTGCCTCATGGAAATGGGCAAGTTCTCGGAGGCCGCCTCGGAGTACAAAAAGACCCTGCACGTGCAGGACATCACCAAGGACGAGGAAATGGACCTGTATTTCGAGTTGGGGCAACTGTACGAACGACTCCAGGACACGCCGGAAGCCCTGTATTTCTACCGGAAGGTTCTGGCGTGGAATCCGCGCTACCGGAACGTTTCCCAGATCGTCGAGCGGCTGCAGTGAAAAAAGGCAAGGATGAAACATGGCATCGGAACTGATTCTCGTCATCGATGACAGCCCCACCATCGTGAAAGTGGTGGAACTGGTCCTGTCCAAGGCCGGCTACCGGATCCAGACCGCCATGGATGGCGAAACAGGCATCGCCCTGGCCAAGCAATACAAGCCCAACCTGATCCTGCTGGATTTCGTGATGCCCCGCATGAACGGATTCCAGGTCTGCAAGGAACTGAGCCAGGACCCGGAATTGCGATCCATCCCGGTGGTGCTCATGAGCGCCAAGGGTGAGCAGGTGGGGGAACGCTTCGTCAAGGTGATGGGCATCGTGGACTACATCACCAAACCGTTCTCTCCCGAGGCGATCACCGCCGTGGTGACGCACGCGCTGGAAAAATACCGCGACAACGAGGATCCGACGGCCGTTCCCGTGATTTCTCCGACCGCTGCGCCGGAGGAACTCCAGGAGGGCGCGGACCGGGAGCAGCAGGTATGGAGGGAGGCCCTCTCGAAGATGCGCGGCACCATCGCCCGCGCCGTGGCCAGCCAGTTCATGTCCCTGCCGGAAGTCTCCAAGGTGGCGTCCGATCCGCAGTTCTGGGTGGAGAACGTCAAGCAGACCCTTTCCAATTCCTTTCTGGACGCCTGCATCGGCGAACTGCGGACCACGGTTCCTGACCTGATGTCGGGGGAAGTCGCCCTTTCCGGAAACCTGTCCGTCATTCCCACGGGCGAGGTGTTCACCATCCTGTCCAACCAGAAGCAGTCCGGAATCCTGACGCTGAGCAAGAGCGCCGCCAAGGTGGACGTGTATTTCCGCGGGGGGCAGGTGGTCATGGCCTCGGCGGCCGGCATTTCCGAGGAATACCTCCTGGGCCGCTACATCATCGAACTGGACCTGATGACCAAGGAGGAGCTCGACGAATTCATCGCCTCCCTGCCGCCCCGCAGCCACCTGCTGGGACTGCAGTTGGTCAAGAGCGGCCGGCTCACCCTGGAGCAGGTGAAGACCGCCATGGCCAGGCAGACCCGTGAAATCTGTTACGAACTGCTGACCTGGCACAACGGCAAGTTCATGTTCGTGGCCACCAAGGATCTCCCCGCCATCGCGGAGGAGGCCGGGCTGGATCTGCCGGTGGACGCCATTCTGCTCGAGGGGTTCCGGCGGGTGGACGACTGGCACCTGATCGAGAAGGAAATCGACGACTTCGACGTGGTGCTCCTGCGCAACGACGACGCCATCAACCAGGTGGGGCGCCAGCGTCTCGTGCGCGAGGAGGTGACCGTGCTCGAACTGGTCAACGGGCGCAACACGGTGCGGGACATCATCCGGCAGAGCCGCATGAGCTCCTTCGACGTCACCAAGTTGCTCTACCGGCTGCTGTCGGCCAAACTCATCCGGAAAAAAGTGTCTCCGGTGGCCGTCTGACGACGGGTTTCGGGAGGAATCATGGCCACGATCCTCATCGCTGACGACTCGGCAACGTCCCGCAAGGCCATCTCGGCCGTTCTCGAGCCGCTGGGGCACAAGATCCTGCTGGCCGACGACGGGCGGGACGCCTGGGAAAAAATCCAGAATCTGAAGCCCGACGTGGTGATCCTGGACATCCTGATGCCCCAGATGGGTGGATTCGAAATTTCCCGGCAGATGAAGAACACGGCATCGCTCTCGCACATCGGCATCATCATCCTGACCTCGCTCAAGGAGCAGAGCAACCGCTACTGGGGATTGCGGCAGGGAGCCGACTTCTACCTCACCAAGCCCGCCCATCCCAGGGAACTGCTCTCCTGCGTGAGCAAACTGCTGGAGACGGCCAAGTGAGCACGCCCCATGTGCTCGTCTTCCACATCGGGCAGCATCTCCTCTCCCTGAGCCTGGAGGCCATCTCCGAAATTTTCGTCCTGTCGCAGGTGACGCGCGTGCCGGTGGCGCCGGTATTCATGCGGCACGTGGTAGCGTTTCGCGGGCTGATCCTGCCCGTGGTGGATCTTTCCCCGTTTCTGGGAGAATCCATCCGGGCGACGGTCACCCACCGCACGGCCGTGGCGGTGCATCTGGAGGATCCCGAGCCGGTCTTCGCCCTTGTGATGGACTCGGTGGTCAGCGTCACCAGCGGGAAACCGTCCGAAAACGATTCCACGGAACTGCCGTTCTTTGTCGAAAACATCCTGACCCTTCCCAAGGGCGTATCCTCCTGGCACGTTTCGCCTTCCCGGATCGAAAAATTCATCCTGGGCCAGTTGTCCTCCGCCCAGCGGAAACTCGGTGTTGCCAATGACAAACAGTAGACGCATCCAGAACAGATTTGCCCTGACGGGCGGATGGTTGTTGATGGTTCCGCTGGTGACGGCCGCCAGCCTGCTGGTGGTGGTCTTCTGGCGCACCCGCATGATGTACCGAGAACATGCCCGCCACGTTTCCACGCTCCAGCAGGATCTGGACACGGTGGATCAGCAGATCCTGAAATTCGGCGCCGGCATCAACCAGAACCAGGAGAAGTTGCGGGAAACCAACCGTCGCCTCACCGAGGATCTCTTCCGCCAGCAGATGGAATTCGCGGCCGTGGAACTGGTGGGGCTCTGGGTTTCCGACCCCCAATCGAACCTGAGCATTCCCATGCCCCAGGTGATTGGCGCCTATCTCACCCGGGTGCGGCCCGGAATCCTTCCCAGCCTGCCAGGTGCCAGAACCGACGCCGGCACACCGGGAACGGCCCAGCCGCCCCCGACATCCGCTCCCGGGCCGGGAAAGGCCGAAGGCAAGCCACAGAAGGAAAACAGTCCCGAAGCCGGGGGAAAGACCGCCCAGGCACCCAAGGCGGCAGCCGGCGCACCCTCTGCTGCGGCGTCAGCGGCGGGCGGAAACAATCCGGCGCCTGCTCCCGCGCGGCCCATGACCCCCGACGCCATCCTGGCAGAACAGGTGGCGCGCTGGTGTGCCGAGCACGACGCTTCCCGCAACACCCGCGTCATCGAGTGGATGGAACGCTTTTCCCGGAATGCGGTGCTGGGTGTGGAGGACCGGAAACTCTTCCTGGTGGCGCATGACGGCATGCACCAGCATCGCATCGTGTGGGCCACCGAGCCGCAGTACGTGGGGCAGTCGTTTCCCAAGGTCATGAAATCCCTCTACCAGGCGTTCGTCTCGGAAAACTACATGCGCTCGTTCTTCCGGTTCCAGAAGGGCGAAATGAGCTACCGGCCCCTCTTCCAGATGGAGTATGCCGGAGAGATTGGCTACACCGACGCCAAGTACACGCTTTCGCGCCAGTGGTACAACGGCATGATTCCCCTGTATGGAACCAATCTCTCCCTGGGCGTCAGCAGCCCCCTGACCCACGATTTCATCCAGGCCCTGGATGCCGCGGGAGAAGAACTGGACAAGATAGGAGAAGGACTGGGAAAACTGGATTCCGACCTGCGCGCGGCCGATGCATCCCTGATGTCGCTCAAGCGCAGTTTCCGGACATCTGGCGACGCCTTCTTGCGTACCCTTCTGCTGGTGCTCGTGCTGACTTCGCTGGTACTCGTCGGATCCGCGTTCGTCCTGCTGCGCTTCGTGAGGCGGGACCTGATCCTGCCGCTCCTGCGCATGCGGGAAACGGCCAAAAAGGTGTGCCGCGGGGATCTGGACGAGCGCTGCCGCATCGATTCCCGGGACGAATCCGGCGAACTGGCGGAATGCATCGACCAACTGGCGGAGAAAGCCCGGCTTTTGGTGCAATCCGAGCAGGATCGCCAGCGGGTACAGAAGGACATCCTGCATCTGCTCGACGTGGTGTCCCGGGCATCTTCCGGAGATCTCACCGTCCGGGGCGCGGTTTCCACGGACGAGATGCAGGCCGTGGTGGATGCCTTCAATCACATGATGAACAGCATCGGAACGCTGGTCATCCGGGTGCGCAACGCTGGAATCCAGGTGGAGCAGATGTCGCGGCGGCTTCTGGACTACAGCCGGCAGATCCTGGAAAAATCCCAGCGGCAGATCCAGGATCTGGACATCGCTTCCCGCAAGATCCGCGCGCTGGGGGACCGCTCCCAGGAAATCACGCGCATGGTGGAGCAGATCGGAACGATCGCCATGGAAACCAACACCCTGGCCCTCAACGCGTCCCTGGAAGCCGCGCGCGCGGGAAAACACGACGCGGGCATCGGCCACCTGGCCGAACACGTGCGGCAACTGGCCGACGGGCTCAACAAGACCAAGCAGGACATCGAAAGTTTCATCGGCAGCATCCAGTTGGCCACCAATTACGCCGTCTCTTCCGTGGAAGAGGTGCTTCGCACGAGCCAGCAGACCACGTCCGAAGCTGAACAGTCCTATCACACGGCCGAACTGACCTCCACGGAAGCCGCCCACCTGGGAGATGCCATCTCCCGTTTCAAGGTCAAGACCGTGGAAGACAAGGAACGCGAGCAGCGCGTCTTCCGCGAATTGAGTTTCGTGGCGTATTCCCTCTCCGAAATCCGCAGGATCCTTCGGGAAATGGATTCCAACGAATACGAGAGGCTGCACGACACGCTCAGCACGTTCGCCTCGCAACTCAAGTCCATGGGGGTGGAGGAGAAGCCCTTCGAAGACCAGGCGGCTTCCGGAGCGGAAGGGGAAGTGCCCGCCATACTGCCGGAGCCGTCCGACGGGGAGTAGAGAGCCGTGCATCCGCTGGAAGAACTCTATACCGCCATCGGAGGGCATTTCTTCCGCAGTTCGGGCGGAGGAGAGAATGCCCGGCTCCGTTCATTCGCGACGGCAGCCCTGGCGCGCTGCTGCCGCTGCCTGGGCGATGGCGAACTGGCAGGAAAACTTCAGGCTTTTCTCAACACGAATCCCGGAGACACCCCCCTGCCGCGTCTGCTGGAAGAGCCCCTCCAGCAGCGCTGCATGGTCCATGCGGCCCCGGACCTCTCCTGGTTTTCCGGCCGATTCCCGGCTCCCGCCCCGGAATCCCTGCAGGATGGCGGCGATTTCTTCGATGCGGACACGATGGCTTCCCTGCTGGCCATCTTCCGGGAGGAAGCGCTCGACGTCGTCCGGCAGGTGGTGGGCATCCACGTGCGCGGAACGTTCTCGGCGGAGGAGACGGCGGAACTGTTCCGCTTCGCCCACACGCTCAAGGGGGCGGCCGCCACCGTCGGCCTTTCGGCCGTTTCCCGGGAAGCCCTCGTCCTGGAACACTACCTGCGCTCGCACCGGGATTCCCGCACACGGCCGTCCGAACTGGCGCTTCCTTTCTTGGACCTGGCCACCTTCCAGTTCATCGGCATGGTGGAAGACGGACAGATGAAGGAATTCCTGCCCAACGGCTCCCTGCTGGAATGCGCGCGCGCCGTGGATGGCTCCGCAGACCCGTGGTCGCTGTTCCAGGACGTCCGTTCCCCATCCCTTCCGGCGCCGGTCCCCGAACCCGCGCCGGCTCTTCCAGCGGAAAAAGAAAAAGAAGAAGAGGCCGCCCGGCTGGACGACGAGATGGCCGCCGTGCTCATGGAAGTCTTCCGCACCGAGGCGCAGGAGCACCTCGACGCGCTGGACCGCAACCTGGAACGGCTTTCCGAGGGACAGCCCGTGCTGCAGGAACTCTTTCGCACCACCCACACCCTCAAGGGGGCGGCGGGCACGGTGGGAATCGCCTGGCTCAAGGAAGCGTCCCACCGAATGGAGGATTATTTCGACACCCTCGTCCAGCGCAGGATGATGCCCCCGGCTTCCAGTCTTCCCTACCTGTTTCAGGCGGCTTCGTTCCTGCGCAACAACGTGGGCCGGCTGCAGGTGGATCTGGAGCCGTTCGAGCGCCTCCTTTCGCAGGCCGCCAGCGTAGATGCGAAGGAACGCATCGCTTCCGGCGGCCCGGAGCCGTTCGTTCCCCCATCCGATGCCGCGGGTGCGAGCCAGCGGACGGCCGCGGAAACGGCTCCGGCGGCTGCAGCCGCGGAAACGGCCGCGCCGGGCGTGGATGCACGAACGACCCAGGTTCCCACGCGCAAACTGGATGAACTGTTCGCCGACGCCGAGGAACTGGTGCTGGTGAGGACCCAGTTGGAAAAAAGCAGGGACGAGGTGCAAAGCATTTCCAGCGATCTGTTCCTGAGCCACCACACGCTGCGCAACTTCCTGCTCGAGGATCGCAACGTCATGAGCGAGGCCGAACGTCTGGAGCGCCTCCAGGAAGTGGAGGTGGAACTGGCCGAACTGATCAACAACCTGGAGCATGCCTCATCCCTGCTCCAGAAGGAGTGCAAGAGCCTGCAGGCCCTGTCGCAGCGTTTCCAGCAGAACCTGGTGGAAATGCGCGTGACGAACCTGGAACTGCTCTTCCTCAAGGTACGCCAGGCCATTCGCGATGCCGCCTTCGCCAGTGGAAAACAGGTGGAATTCATCTGCGACGGCGAGGAAGTCGAACTGGACAAGAGCGTGATCTCGGCTCTTTCCTCCCCGCTCCTGCAGATGGCCCGCAATGCGGTGGCCCATGGCGTCCTTTCCACGGCCGAGCGCCGGCGGCTGGGACTGGAAGGACCCGGGCGCATCCGTCTGTCCGCCCGCCGGGAAGGGCGTTTCATTCTGCTGGAACTGGCGGACGACGGTCCGGGAATCGACCCGGACACGATCCGCTCCCGGCTCGTGTCCATGAAAATCCTGGACGAAGGAGCGGCGCGGCGCATGCAGGACGAAGACGTGCTGGATGCCATCTTCCTTCCGGGATTCACGACGAGGAACAGTGCAGACACCCTTGCGGGACGCGGCGTAGGCCTGGAAATGGTCCGCTCGCAGGTTCGCCGCATCGGCGGTGAGGTCACGGTCCATTCCTCTCCGGGGAACGGCTGCACCTTCCAGATTCGCGTGCCTCTGACCTCGGTGGTGAGCCAGGCGCTGATCTTCCGCCTCGGCCAGGAATTCTACGGCATTCCCGCGGCCTACGTGGTCGAAGTGTTCGAGACCGTCGTCTCCCGTGAAATGGAGCCCGGAACGCGCATCCTGTGGAAGAAGGAAAGCATTCCCGTCGTTCCCCTGCATTACTTCTTCGGGCTGGAACAGAACGTCGTATTCCGCAAGAGCGTCCCCATCGTCATCCTGCAGCATGGCGGAAAACATTTCGGCATCACGGTGGACAGCCTCATCGGCATCAAGGACGTCACCACCAAGCCGCTCAACGCACTGCTGTCCTCGCTCGCCTTCTTCTCCGCCGCCATGGTGTCGGGCGCGGGCATGCTCCAGTTGATGTTCGACGTGCCATTCCTGGCATCGCTGGCGCGCCCGGTATTCGGCGTATTCTCGCACATGGGACGCGGGGGAGCCTACCGGGTGCCGCGCATCCTCGTGTGCGACGACAGCAAGAGCGTGCGGGAGGCGGCTTCCCGCGTCCTGGTCGATGCGGGCTACCACACGGTGGTGGTGGGCGACGGCTGGGAAGCCTGGAACGCCCTGCACAGCGAGGAATTCGATCTCCTGCTCACCGACCTGGAAATGCCCCGCATGAACGGATACGAACTGGTGCAGGAAGTCAAGCAGGACTCCATGCTCCAGGAAATCCCCATCGTGGTGCTGTCCTCGCGCACGGGGGAGACCAGCCGTGAACGGGTGCAGAAGGCTGGCGCCGACCGGTTCGTGAGCAAACCCATCAAGCCGATGGTGCTGTTGAAGACCATCCGGGAATTCCTTCCCATCGAGGAGCGGCTCGTGACACGAAAAATCCTGATCTTCGCCACGCACAATCCGGGGAAGGCCCGGGAATTGCAGGCCCTGCTTTCCGGCCTTTCCATCGACGTCTGGGGACTGGACCGCTTCCCCGGTCTGCCGCCCGTGGTGGAAGACGGGCTCACGTTCGAGGAAAACGCCCGCAAGAAGGCGCTGATCCGGGCCCGTCAGACGGGGCTGCCCACGCTGGCCGACGACAGCGGTCTCATGGTCGACGCACTGGGCGGCGAGCCCGGCGTGCACTCGGCACGCTACGCCGGAGAAAACGCCACGGACCGCGAGCGGGTGGCGTTCCTGCTCTCCCGCATGGAGGGGAAGACACCGCGCACCGCCCGGTTCGTCTCGGCCATCGCCTTCTGCCCCAACCCGGCTTCCGATGAAGTCATCGTGGTGCGCGGCGAGGTGGAAGGCGTCATCGCCACGGTGCCACGGGGAGAACACGGCTTCGGCTACGACCCGGTGTTCGAACTGCCATCCGGGCGCACCATGGCCGAACTCACGCTGGAGGAAAAATCGGAAATCAGCCACCGCGCCCGGGCGTTCACCCTCATTCTGCCTCACCTGCGCCGGTTTGCCGGTCTCGAATGATTTTATTTTTTTAGAAAATAAAAATGCATTTTTTTGTCACTCATTTATAATATCGCAATTGTTGTTTTTATTAATTATAAAAACAATCAATCAATAAGGAGTAAAACGAAAATCGGCAGACGGAGCGCCCGAGATGGAACCGTTGGCCGTGATGCCCAGGGAACGCGCATCGTCCTCGATGCCGATGGAGGCCGTGAAACTGCCGGACCACTGGGAGCGGTTGTAGAGGAACTCGATGACGTTCGTGGTCTCGTAGAGGCGGATCTGCATGTTGCCGCGCACCGACGTGCTGGCATAGGAGCAGAAATCGCGCCACTGGATGACGACGACCCGGTTGGGCGCCGTTCCCTGGGTTTCCCAGCGCAGGTTCGTCGTGCTCAGGCAATCATAGTTGTCGATGTTCAGATCGTCCCAGTAGGGGTACAGCGCCAAGTTTGGCGCTCCGGAGACCGGAAAGGCGGATGCATTCGTATAGGCATTGGTGCCAGGGTCGCTGCCGAAACTCAGCCAGCCGTTAGTGCAGACCCACGCCTGGGTGAAAGGCTGCCCATAAAAGTAGAAAGTGAAGGGCAGGCTGATGGCGAAACGGGCATCATCGTCGGCTGATGTCAGGGATGTGCCCCCCGTGATGGCGGCATACGTCCCCGCAAACGTGGTCATCGCATATCCATGGCAGGCGCCATTTTCACAGAATTCGGCGGGCGGATTGCAGGCCGTTCCCGAACTCCAGTACCAGCAGCCGGAAACACTGGAAGCACAGGTCTGGGGCGTATTTCCTGAACAACGCGTCTGGCCCTCGGCGCACTGGTTGTCGCAGACGCATTCTCCCTGCGAACAGATGAATCCTGCGGCAGCGCAGTCGGTATCGGCGACCCAGCGCCGGCAGCCGTTGGCGTCGCTCTCGCAGCGCTGGCGCGTGTTTCCGGAGCACTGGTACTGGCCATCGGCGCATTCGTGGACGCACACGCAGGCGCCGGCATCGCAGACGCGCCCGGTGGCGGCGCAATCCTCGGTGTCGACTGGGGCCAGGCAGCCGGATGGCTGCAGGGTGCAGGTCTGCACGACGGCACCACTGCAGGAGCGGGAGTTCTCCGGGCTGCACGTGCTGGTGCAGTCGGGCACACAGCGGGCCTCTCCCGTACCCGCATCGCAGAGCCACCCGGTGGCGGCGCAATCCTGTCCGTCCTGCCAGACGCCGCAGCCATTGTCCTGAGCCACACAGGACTGGACGACGGCGCCGCTGCAACGCGTGGATCCCGGCGTGCAGGCACCTTCGGGACACACGCAGGCGCCTTCCCGGCAAATCATTCCGTCGTCGGCGCAGCGCCGCGTGGTGGAAAATCCCAGGCAGCCATTGATGCCTTCGCCGCACGTCTGCAGGTCGTCCTGTACGCAGCGGGTCTGATCCGCCGTGCAGGCATCGGTGCAGGTGTCGGCGCACCGGGCGGTACCGGAACCCTCGTCGCACACCTGCGATGCGGCCGTGCAGTCGGTGCGCGTCCACTTCCAGCAGGTGTAGTTGTTCTGGCGGCAGGCAATCAGCGTGTTGCCATCGCAGGAAGGGGCGTCCGTGGAGGCGCAGTCATCGGTGCAGGGCCCGCATCCCACCAAATAGCATCCGGGCGTGCAGGAGAGCGTGCCCGGCCCCAGGCCGATGCTTTCGCAGGTGGCCCCGCCCAGATCCTGCGCATCGCATTCCTCGGGGGCCTGGCGCTGCCCATCGCCGCAGGGCGGCGGACAATCGGCCGGACAGGAATCCCACGACTCGCCGGTCTCACAGATCCCGTCGCCACAGGGCGGCTTCGTGCGCCCCCCGGCGCAAGCGGACATCCACCCGGCGATGGCGATGACACTCCACAGCAGGAACAGGCGGTGATTCTTCATGGCGGCACCCTCCGCGGGAAAAGGGGGATGGACAAGACCCGGCAGGCGAAGTCTACCCTGTTCCCTCGCAAATGCCAGTTTTTCGAAAGGGTCGGAAATGCTCTTCGAAACCTGCACTCTGCATGGCACGGGAATGCCTGTCGCCGCCCCCGTCTCTGGTTTTCCCGCACACGCCCAGCCGGGATCTGCAATCGATTTTCGCTACGGAATGTGGCAGACGTAATTCATGGAGGCGTCGCAGGGGATGTCGTTCCAGCGTCCCCCAGCCCAGGACGCCAGATGGATGCAGTTCTCGTTTCCGCCAGCGTTGTTGGGCTCGCCATCGTTCCAGAACGCGAAGTCGAAGGGCGTGCGGTCGGTCCACATGAAATGCCCCTCGAAATTCTCGTCCGTGCCGCCGACCCACCATTCCCCGACTGCGATTCCATAAGCGCTCGAAACGATGAAATCCTGCGTGGCCTGGTCATGGATGGACGCCAGATGCCCCCCCATGGAAACGCAGTCCGACTCGGCCATGCCGAAAGGCATCGCCAGGAAGCAGAACGCGAAGTGCTGCCCGTCCGGCGCGAACAGATCCGTGCAGTGCGGACAGTCGGGGCTGTCGTCCGTCATTCCGTTGCAGTCGTCGTCGCGCATGTTGCACGCCTCGTACGCGCCGGGATGGATGTCCGGATCGCCGTCGTCGCAGTCCTCGCCGCAGCCGGAAAACCCGTCGCCGTCGGCATCCACGGCCGAAGGGTCCGCGCACACGAACTGCGCCCGCAGTACTCCCTCCCGGTTGCGGATGAAATTGCGCGTCCATGTCAGCGCCCCCGCGATGTCGTTCTCGGAAAATTCCCTGCGCGGGTCCTCGATTGCCGCATCCCGCAGGAGTTCCACCAGCCGGTCGATTTCCGCCAGGAGATCCAGTTCGCGCACGGCCGCGAACACGTCCTCGAACGCCGCCACCAGGGCCTGCCGGCAGGACTTGCTCTGCCGGCACATCGACTGCAGCCGGCCGTCCCCGCCGAAAGCGTCCAGTTCCGACGCGAACGTCTGGTCGATGCCCCAGGGAATCCAGGCCCAGCGCCCGTCGGCCGGATGGTGATGGATGAAATAATTGTTTCTCGTCCACGCATATCCATCCCAGTGACCCATGTAGATTTCCGTGGCCGCAAAACGCAGGTAGCGCTGCATGTCCACCCGGGACGCGATGTCATCCATCAGGGCTTCAGGATTCTGCAGCCCTTCCAGGAACGCGACGAAATCGTAGAGATCCGCGCGGGTGACGTCCTCGCCGTTGTCCTGGTCGAACGCCTCCTCGTAGCCCGGGAAGAGGTCCACGCCGTATTCGCCCTCGTACAGGGTGCCGTCGTGCCGGCCGAACCAGCGGTCCAGGAACTGGCGGTTGTCGGTGGCCTCGACCAGGACGTAGAGGCCGTAGAGTTCGCCGTTGACGAAGACGCGCGCATAGCCGGTCCGCGGCGCCGGCAATCCCAGATGCCTAAAGAGCCTGTACCCGATGTGCTCGTGTACGAAACTGGGATCCTGCACCATGTTGTTCACGGCGAGCTTGCGCAACCCGAAGAAGTCCTGCCCAGCCGTGAATTCGTTGAACTTCAGCAGGAAGGCGGCCTTCCGGTCCAGCGTGCGGAAGGATCCCCACTTGCCCTTGAGCCGCACCCCCGTATCCAAAAGTTCGAAGGACTGCTTGTCGACCTCGATGCGCACATCCCCCCGCACATACACGTTGGATTGCTCATACAGGGAATCGATGGCCGCGGAGGAAAGCGTGATATCGATGCGCGCGAGCGTTTCGCCGGAAAGGAGCCGGTCCGACGGCGTGACGGCGGCCTCGCATCCCGATGCATCCAGGGTGCAGTCGGGCCCGCAGGCGAGCGTGCCCGCGCCGAATCCGGGAATGTCCGCGCAGGTGGCGCCGCCCAAATCCGGACCGTCGCAGGCTTCTCCCTCGTCTTTGTGCCCGTCTCCGCACACGGGATCGGGGTCGGGATCCGGGGTCGGATGGCTGGAATCTTTGCAGGCAGAAATGAAAATGGAAAGAACGGACAGGAATGGGATCAATGCATGAAATCGAACCATGGTTCTCACATTCCACCTTCCAAACTGATGAGTATGCCACGGGCGCCGATGCATGCAAAGCGGCATCTGCAGTTGCCACGTTCGGTAAAAAAGTTTGGACATGGAGAAAAAACCTGCTAGGTTGCGCCCGGTTCCTTCCGGGGAGGCGCCATGCACACGCAATACATGCTGGATTTCCCGTGGAAACGCATCACGCAGGCCTGGCCGCAACTGTCCTGCGCCGTGGCGGCCCCGCTGGCTGGCGGCCTGATCAACCGCACCCTCCGCATGAGCGCGCGCGACGGCCGCGATTACGTCCTGCAATGGCTCAATCCCGTGTTTCCTGCCACGGTTTCCGCCGATGTGGCCGCTGTCACAAGGCATATGAAAAAAAATGGTCTTCCGGCATTTTCGGTGGTGCCGACCTCCGGCGGTGAGGAATACCTGGCTCATGACGTGGGAAGTTTCCGCCTGCTGACCTTCCTCGAAGGGCGCTTCCTGACACCCGGAGAAACCGGGGCGGCGGGGGCGGCGCTGGCGGATTTCCACCGGGCGATGGCCGATTTCACACATGCCTTTTCGCACGACCGCAACATCCACCGCCCGCGGGAGCATGCCCGGCGCCTGCGCGAAGTCCTCGAATCCCATCGCGGGCATCGCCTCCACGAGGAGGTGCGCCAGTTGGCCACACCGGCGCTGGAGCATCTGGAATCACAGCCGGAGTGGGACTGCCTTCCCACGCGCATCGTGCACGGCGACCCCAAACTGGAAAACTTCTGGCGCACGCCCGGCGGCGTGACGCTTCTGGACCTGGATACGGTGGGCCGGCACTGCATGCTGGGAGAACTCGGGGACGCGGGCCGCTCCATGTGCCGCGAGGGCGACACGTTCTCGATGCCGGTGTTCGAGGAATTCTTCTCGTCCTATCTCGGAGGCATGCCCGGACTGACGCAGGAAGAAATCCTGCGGATTCCCGAAAGCATCGAAACGATCGCATGGGAACTGACGGCACGGTTTCTGGCCGATGCGCTCGAGGAATGCTATTTCGCCTGGGATTCCTCCGCGTTTCCGGGCCGGGGCGAGCACAACCTGGAGCGGGCGCGCCGGGAAGCCGCATTCGCCCGGTCCGCGGCCGCAAAACGGCGGGATTGCGAAAAACTCGTGCAATCCTGGATTTAGGTGTTTGTATTGGCTGGAGCCTGCGCTATATATGAAGGCGCGCAACTCCGGAGGGCGGGTTTGGTCAAGAAAAAACGGAAAATCAAGCAGAAACGGACGGATTCGCAGGAACGCCCCAGTGTTCCGGCAACGCCGGAGCAGGTGCCGCTGTACATCGACGTGGCGACACCGCACGACGACGAACGCCCTGCCGGCATCGTGGTGCGTCCGGATTCCCGGCGCCCCGATTCCGGGGAACTGGTGTCCGGGTCCATCGTGGGCCTGGCCAGCGGAGAGATTCACGTGGATCCGGCCCTGGCGCTGGCCGTGCACTTCGATGGCGTGGCCGCCTCGCGGAAGCCTTCCGTGGAAGTCGCCGGCGAAGGAGCCATCGTCGAGGAAATCCAGGGGACGGGACAGAAAAGCGAGGCGCTTCCCGATGAGGAGCCGACCCCGGCGCCGCTCGTCTCCCCGGCGGCTCTGCAGGCGGGTACGGGCAGCATGGCGGAAACGGCAAAACGGGATCCGGCAGAGGATCCGGCGTCTTCCCGGCGCCGCAAGCGCCGCAACACGCTTCCCCAGATGGGCTCGCTTCCCCCGAAGCAGCCCGTCGACGCCGACCGTGCGGTGGTCATGCCATCTGCCGACGCGATGGCCAGCGGTGGATACGCCGTGTTCAGCGGGGAAATCGAAATCGTGCCCGAAACGGACGAGCCTCCCCGAGCTGCGGCATCGCCGCCACCGCTGCCGCCGCCGGTTCCGGCTTCCTTGCCCGTGGAGGAACCCGTTCCCCCCGAACCGCCCCTGATGATGGGACTCCCCGAGGAATCCGGCCTGGACGATTCCGGAGAGGACGCGAAAGCGGCTCCCCCGGCCGCAGAGGCGGGCGAAAGCCATCCGGAAGTCGCAACACCGGATGAA
>Ga0067045_1029864_pt1 | contig 17938 bp, 10 predicted proteins | sample TerdegcTABiofilm_FD_59184 | JGI IMG/M metagenome (GOLD analysis project Ga0067045, IMG submission 59184) | Combined Assembly of (Gp0054472, Gp0054536) Wastewater bioreactor microbial communities from Singapore -Terephthalate degrading... | reverse complement strand
GAGCCAGTAGGTGCGGGCAACCGGGCTCGGGCCGGCTTCGCGACGGAGTGGCAGGCCGGGCAGCGGCTCCGACGGGAACGGCGAGCGTTTCCGGGGTGGCAGCGTCTCCAGCGACGCATCTGCGAGAGGGGCGAGGGTGAGAGGAGCGGTCCTCGACTACCTGTTGGCTACCAGCCAGCGGCGGGGTGCCGGGTACTTGGTGCTGCTGGATCCCGATCGGCTGGATCCTGGCGCGGTGGCGGAACGGGCGCGGCAATGCGCCGATGCCGGCGCGGATGCGCTGCTGGTGGGTACCAGCTTGACGTTGCTGGCAGATCACACGGCGATCTACGAGCACATCAAGCGGACCGTCGGCATCCCGGTCATCACCTTCCCGGGCAACGGCAGCCACGTGTCGCCAGCGGCGGACGCGATCCTGTTCCTCTCCATGGTCAGCAGCCGCAACCCTGAACTGCTGATCGGCGAGCAGGTGCGGACAGCGCCGCTGCTGCGACGCAGCGGCGTGGAGGTCATCTCCACGGCCTATGTCCTGGTCGAGTCGGGATCGCTGACGTCGGTGCAGTTCGTGAGCAATTCGCTGCCGATCCCGCGGGACAAGAGCGACATCGCCGTCGCGCATGCGTTGGCGGCCGAGTACATCGGGATGCGCATGCTGTACCTGGAGGCGGGCAGCGGGGCCCGCCTGCCAGTGCCCGACGACATGATCCGGGCGGTATCCGCCTGCTGCACGCTGCCGATCATCGTCGGTGGAGGCATCCGCGGACCGGAGGTGGCGCGCGCCAAGGTGGAGGCGGGAGCCCGGTTCGTGGTCACGGGCCAGATCGTCGAGGAGACGGGCGCCGCAGCGCCGCTCATGCGCGAGTTGGCTGCGGCGGTGCATTTCCGCGATTGACGGCACGCCAGGCGCGGTGGCCGCAGGCGCTGGCCCTGGCGGGGACCAGAGCGCCGGGCAGAACAGGGGGCCGCGCCGCTGGCAGGTGGACCGGCCGGGTGGGACGATGCAACGCCGGGCTCGACCGGCGACAGGGTTGTGGACCAGATGCCAGGACGCCGGATGGCGCAGAAGACTGTGGTGATCGCCAATCGTCTAGGGATTCACGCTCGCCCGGCCGCTCTCATCGCCGGTGCGGCGTCCAAATTCGCCTCGGATATCTTTCTCTCCAAGGGAGAGATCCGCGACGTGAATGGCAAGAGCATCATGAGCGTGATGATGCTGGCCGCGGAACAAGGTTCCGAGGTCACGGTGCGGGCCGAGGGCGAGGACGCCGAAGCCGCGGTGGCGGCGGTGGCCGAGCTGCTCGGCAGCAACTTCGAGGGGAAGATTTGACTGGGTCAGCAGCGCATGTCGTTCTGAGCGGAATCTCCGCGTCGCCGGGGATCGCCATCGGGCGGGCCTTCCTCCATAGCAAGGAGACGCCGCCGATCAGGCAGCGGCGGATCGGCCCGCACCAGGTGGAGGCGGAGGCCGAGCGCTTCCTGGCCACGCTCCACCAAGCAGGCGAGGAGGTGCGGCGAACGCGGCGGCTGGTAGCCGGCGAGCACGGCGAGGAGCTGGCCCAGATCTTCGACGCGCAGTTGGCCATGCTGGCCGACGTCGAGATGAAGGAGCGCACTCTGCAGTGCATTCGCCAGTTCCACTGGTCGGCTGAACGCGCCTTCCAGCATTCCCTGGAGGAGATGAAGCGCGGCTTTGCCGCCATCCAGGACGAGTACCTGCGGCAGCGCATCAGCGATTTGCTGGACATCGAGCGACAGGTGTTGCTGAGGCTGGCCGGTGGCGAGATCCAGGCCCTGGAGTCGCTGCGCGCCAATGCCGTGGTGGTTGCCCGCGATCTGCTGCCGTCGGAGGCTGTGCAGCTCGGCGGCCGCCGAGTGAAGGGCATCGTGCTGGAGGTCGGCGGACCCACGTCGCACGCGGCGATCATCGCACGGTCGCTGGGCCTGCCGACGGTGCTGGGTGCCGCCAACTGCACTCGTGTCGTCGCCTCGAGCGATTTGGTCGTCGTCGACGGCAACGCGGGCGAGGTGCACGTGCGTCCCCCCGAGCCGGTGCTGCGCGAGTACCGGTCGCGGCTGCGCCGCCAGCAGCGTCGCGAGCGCGATCTGACGGCGCGCCGGGGTCTGGCCGCGGTGACGCAGGACGGCAAGGAGATCGCTCTTCTGGCCAACATCGATGTGCCCTCGGAGGTGCAGTTGGCCGTGGCCAACGGAGCGCGCGGGGTGGGCATGTACCGCACGGAGTACCTCTTCTTGGGGTACCAGTTGCCTACCGAGGAAGAGCAGCGCGCGGCCTACAGCCGCATCGTCCAGGGGATGGCGCCGCATCCAGTCACGATCCGGACGATCGACCTGGGTGGCGACAAGCTCGGTATCGCGCTGAAGGCGGCCGCCGAGCTCAATCCCTACCTCGGCTGGCGCGGCGTCCGCGTGTCTCTGGACATCCCGGAGCTGCTCAAGACCCAACTGCGGGCGATCCTGCGGGCCGGGGCGCACGGCGACGTGTGCGCGCTGCTGCCGATGGTGGCCAGTCTGGACGAGCTGCGAGCGGCGCGAGCCGTGCTGGACGAAGCTCGCTCGGAGCTGCGGGCCAGCGGCGAGGCCTTTGGCGAACACTGTCCGCTCGGGGTGATGGTGGAGGTGCCGTCGGCGGCGCTGATGGCCGACCAGTTCGCCAGGGAAGCTGATTTCCTCAGCCTTGGAACCAACGATCTGATCCAATACACGTTGGCCGTGGACCGCAGCAACGCGCGCGTTGCGCCGTTGTACGATCCCTTTCATCCGGCCGTTCTGCGCCTGATCGATCTGGTGGTGCGGGGTGCCGCCATCCACGGGGTTCCGGTCAGCATCTGCGGAGAGATGGCCGGCGACCCCCGAGCCACAGCCCTGCTGCTGGGGCTGGGGATCGAGCGGTTGAGCATGAGCCCGGGTCTCATCCCCGAGGTCAAAGAGGCGATCCGGTCCACCAAGCTGGAGGCCGCACGCAAGCGCGCGCAGGAATGCCTGCACCTGACGACAGGGGCCGAGGTGCGGTCCTATCTGGGGATCGCCGCTGCACCCCAGCCGGCAGCCGCTTTCGCCCGTGTGGAAGCGGCTCCGGCTGGCGTTCGTTGACAATAGGCGCTTGCCGGCAGCGCTCTCGTACCATCTGGAGGTGCCGCTTGCCGGCAGGCGGCTCTAGTGTCTTGTATTCGGTCCGGAGCGGCTGGTCAGCGAATGCAGCCGCGGAGGAGGGTGCGATATGCAGACGCCAGGAACTGAGCCGGTGCGCGCAGCCCGGATGCAGTTGCCAGTCGTCCTGATCGCGGCGGCGCTGGCGGCTGGACTGGTCCCCGGCTGCATGGTCAAGAAGCCGCAGGCTCCCAGCAGCGATTTCACCATCAGCCTTCCCGTGGCCAATGAGACCATCACCGCGGAGGATCTGGCCACGGACAGCACGCGGAACGAATCGGCGTATCTCCTGGTCGGTCCGGACCGAGTCCTGACCCTGGACTTTGCCGTGCATTTCGTCCACCGGGAACAAGTCGGCGACCGCCTGCGGATCCGGCCCACGGAGAACACCTTCTACACGCCCATCGGCCCGATCCGGTTGCCCGGACGGGAGCTCCCCGAAGTCGAGCTCTCCATGAGCGCGCTCCTGGGGCGCCAGTTCGAACCGGGGGTACTCCCCCTCCTCCCGGCGGCCAGCATCGATCACCTCGCCGAAGTGCCATTGGCCGAGATCCAATCCATCGCGGTCGAAGAAGGTGGGCTGGAGTTGTCGCTCGCCAATCACCTGCCCGTCCCGCTGGAGAACCTGCGGCTGTCGATCATCGACCATGCTCGCCAGGACGCCGTGGTGGCCGTGCTGGACCTGGGCACGATCCTGCCGGGGGAGCGCGGCGAGGGTCTCGCCGATCTCAGCGGCCGGGATCTGTCTGGGGATCTGGCGGTGCGCCTCGGCGCCGGGGTCGCGGAAGCGACCGATGTGGAGATCCGCGGAGACTCCGGGGTCACGCTGGCCGTCCGCCTCCTGCCCTTGGTGGTGAGCCGCGCTACGGCCACAGTCCCTGCCCAGGAGTTCGGCGATCACCAAGTGTTGGATTTCCCTGACGACAGGATCCTGGTGCGGCGAGCGACCATCGATCGGGGCGGACTGACTCTGCGCGTGCGCAACGACATCCCGGTGCTGATCGAGTTGGAGCTGAGCCTGGACGAGCTTCGCCGCGCGGACGGCTCGGTCAACACCTTCCGGCTGGACGATCTTCGACCTCTCGAGGTCCGAGAGGTCCGTTTCGATCTGGACGGCAACGAATTCGCTCCAGCGGATCCGCGCAAGCTGCGGTTCTCGTACCGCGGGCGCACGGTAGACTCAGGGGTCCCAGTGACGATCGAGGCCGGCGGCGAGATCCGGGTGGAGGCGGAGACCGAGGATCTGGTCTTCAGCCACGTGGAGGGCGTGCTCAATGGCGTGGAGTTGCCGATTCCGCCGGCGCACACAGAGCTGAAGTTCCCACGGGGGCTGGAGAATCTCAATCTGAGCTCGGCCCGGGCGCTGGTCTACCTGCATTCGGCTCTGGGATTCCGCAGCCGCATCAGGCTCGAGCTGCACGGCACGAACTGGCGCGGCGAGGAAGCGAATCTGACGCTGTCGGGGACCTTCGAGCGAGGCGACGTCGCCAATCCGCTGGCGATGGTCGTGGAACCGCCCTCCGAGGAGCTGACGGCATTCCTGAACCTCGTCCCGACGCATGTCGAGGTCGAGCCCACGGTTCACGTCGGCGATGGCGTGGGCAACGAGGTGATCGAGCCCAGCCACTGGGTCCAGGTGGACAGCGTGAAGTTCGTCGCGCCGGTCCGTCTGGCCGTGGAAGCGCCGACCGAGATCCGGCCGATGCCCGACTACCGGAACCTCAGCGATCCCGAGGCGCGCGATCGCATCGAGGCCAATCTGCTCGGTGCTGACATCCTCACCAGCATCGAGAACCACACACCGCTCGGTGTGGGCGTCAGCGTGCACGTGACGAGCTGGCGCCGGATCGTGCGCGACATGATCCGCCAGCATCGACCCGAGCTGGCTACCGACGAGGCGTTGCTGGACTGGCTGGTGACGCAGCGCGCGTGGGATCTGCTCGCCAGGTCGTCACAGGCGGAGATCCGCACCCGCCTGGAGAAGTCCATGGAACTGCCCAGAGGGGCGTTGGCGGGCCTGGACGACCGCGGCATCCTGGCGCGCATCCAGAGCAGCGGTACGGCGGCTGATCGGGTGTTGTTGACGAACGTCATCTTGGGCTCGCTGAAGAACGACATTGCAGACGGCGGTGACCGCCAGGTCGAGGAGCTGCTCGGGGTGGACATCGACCGCGCGGAGTGGCAGGATCACGTCGTGGCGAGCGTGTACGACGATCCCGAGTTGCGCATTCCGACCGAAGGGGACGCCTTCCAAGTGGACGCCGCGCTGACCGACGAGCAGGGCCGGGTGGTCAGAAGCGCAGTCGCGGAGCACGAGACCAGATTGACCGACGAGCAGATGCTGACCTTCGTGCGCATGGGTGGCGTGTACACGGGCGTCCTGACACGGATCCCGGCCACGCCTGGCCAGGTGGTGCTGCTGGCAGATGACTATGTCCGCGTGCAGGCGGCTGCCAGGGTCCATCTGGAACTCAACGAGAGTCTGGTGAAGGACTGAACGACTGAGGTGACTGCCATGCAACGCGCGTGCGTACTGCTGATGGCCGCGGTCTGCGGCACCGTGGGGCTGGCTGGGCGTGCAGAGGCCGTGTCCGCTGGCCTGCAACCACGAGCCATGGGTTTGGCCCAGGCGTACACGGCCCAAGTGCGGGGTCCGGAGTCGGTCTTCTGGAACCCGGCCAACTTGGGCCTGTCCGGGAGCAGCCGGTTCTCGTGGCAGCTGCTCGGCGGTGGCGTGAGTCTGGTCACCGAGAACAACGCGTGGTCCGTGGGGACGTACAACGATCACTTCACAGACTCCAACCATGCGGTCTCCACCAAGGGCACCCGGTACTACATCACGGAACAGGACAAGAGGTCATTGCTCAGCGACGTGCCCGGCACCGGACTCAGGCTCGATGCGGAGCTGGAGCCGCTGCTGGCATTGGGGGTTCCCCTCAACGGCGGCATCGCCTTCCCTCTGCCTTGGGGCGTGCGCTCGGCCGTGGCTTTCGGCGTCAGCTCGGGGCTGGAGGGGCAACTGCCCAAAGACGTGGTGGAGCTGGCGCTGTTCGGCAACGAGTTTGCCCAGAGCCGCGTCGAGGCTGGCAAGCCCGAAGCGTACGACATCACCAGATGGGATGGATCCACGTGGGTTCTCGGCAGCGTGAACTGGGCCCTGGCGCGGCCGTTCATGCCAGCGCGCCTGGAGCCGTACCTCAGCGAGTTCGCCGTGGGCGTCACGCTGAAGATGCTGGGCGGCGGGTACGGGGAAGTCCTGGACTCCGGAGGCACGGGTCTGGTGGTGCGCGTGGATGGTGCCGACTTGGATGCGTACCTGCTCGCGCAGCGTGCGCTGGGCATTGGCGCGGGGCTCGACATCGGCGTGGCGGGAGTGACGGAAGACGGCCGCACCACCATCAGCGCGAGCCTGCAGAACGCCTTCGATTTCGTGTCCTGGAGCATGGCGGTTCGCCAGGATTCGCTCTTCGTCGCAGCACACGATTTGCTGATCACCCGGTTTCTGGACCCTGAGGCGCGGCAGATCGAGGAGATCCTGGACAATGAGGACCTGGACGGAGATGGCGAGGTCGACTTCGCAGCCAAGCTCGGGGAGAAAGGATTCTCGCGTTCGCTGCCAGCTCTGTTCCGCCTGGGTGTCGCCCACCAGTGGGATCCGCGTCTCAGCCTGATGGGAGCGTACGATCAGGCGTTCTCCTCGGGGTTCGGGCTGACCAGGAAGCCGCGCTTGGCGGTCGGCGCCGAGTACTGCCTTGTGCCCTGGTTCCCGACTCGCTTCGGCCTGTCCATAGGCGGACGCTGGCACGGCAGTACCGCCTTCGGGGTGGCGCTTGGTCCATTCGGGGCGGGCAGGGTGCGCCTTACCCTGTGCGATCTGGCAGTGGCGACGCGGGGAGGATTCCTTCCTGGACTGGCCAAGGGCACGGCGCTCTCGGTGCGCTTGTTCGAAGTCACTCTGCACTGAGCCTTCCGCTGCTGTGCGGCTGGCGGCGATGCCGCTGCTCGGGTTCCTCCTGCCGCCGACCGCGGGGCTCCCTTCTCCCGGTTGATCCGTATTATGTCAATCTGGCGCGCGAGCGCCTGGAGGCCCGCCCTGCGTGTGCAGTCGTGGCAGCCTGCCTGCCACGGCGGCACCGGGCCCCGGACTGGCCGACTCTGGTACGCGATTTGCGCAGGCGGCCGTGGTTCGCGCTAAGGCCTGCTCGACCGGAGGCCCAGCATCCATGGAGTACATCGACTACTACTCGGTATTGGGGGTGCCGCGCACGGCGACGCCCGAGGAGATCGCCAAGGCGTACCGGAAGCTGGCGCGCAAGTACCATCCGGATCGCAACAAGCAGCCCGGAGCCGAGGAGCAGTTCAAGCGGATCAACGAGGCGTACGAGGTTCTCAAGGACCCGGACAAGCGGCAGAAGTACGATCAGTATGGAGCGTGGTGGCAGGCTGCCCAGCATGGCGAACGGCCGCGCCGCGCAGAGTACCGGTTCGATTTCGGCCAGGACGGTGGCAGATTCGGTTCGGCGTTCGGGACCAGTGGCTTCAGCGAGTTCTTCGAGTACTTGTTCGGCGGCGGTGTGCGTTCCGGAGCCGAGCGCGGCGATCTGTTCGATGACATGGCGTTCGGCGCCGGCACGGGCGACCAGGAGGCGACGCTGTCGCTGAGCCTCGAAGAGGCCATGCAGGGAGGACGGCGCCAGATCCGCCTCGAGGATCCCTACGGCGGGGGGACGCGCACCTATCAGGTGACCATCCCGCCGCATGCCCGCGACGGACAGCGGATCCGCCTGGCGGGCCAGGGCCGGATCACCAGGCCGGGAGGCAGGCCCGGCGATCTGTACCTGACCGTCCGCATCCGCCCGCATCCGCGCTATCAGGTGGACGGAAGCGATCTGCACACCAAGCTGGACATCATGCCTTGGGTGGCGGCGCTGGGCGGGACGGCGGTGTTGAGTACCCCAGAGGGCGACGTGAAGCTGAAGGTGCCGCCGGGCAGCTCTTCGGGAAGGCGGATCCGGCTGCGCGGCCGCGGTCTGACACGCCGGCAGGGGGAGCGCGGTGACCTGTACGCCGAGATCCGCGTCGTGGTGCCGCAGGAGCTGACACCGGAACAAAGAAGCCTGTTCGAGCGCCTGGCGGAGCTCGAGCACCAGCACGAGCGGGTGGCCTGAAGGCCTGCCCCGGCAGTGGCTGCCGAGCGCCGGCCGTGGCCGCAGCTTTCGCAGAAACAGGATGTCGGGAGCTAGAAAGATCGCAGGAACCGAGTCGGCCGCGGCAGGGCTGACCAGCCGGTGGAGCTCGCGCCGGGAGGAGGACGAACGATGAACCTGAACAAATTGACCCAGCGCTCGCAGGAGGCCCTGCAGGAGGCGCAGAGCCTGGCGGTCAGGCTCAATCACACCGAGGTGGACAGCGAACACCTGCTCAAGGTGCTGCTGGAGCAGGAGGATGGGCTGCTCCCTCGCATCCTGGCGCGCATGGGCGTCGCTGTGGCCCCATTGAGCAGGGCCCTCGACACAACGCTGCAGAAGCGTCCCCGGGTCTCCGGACCGGGGGCAGAGACCCGGATCACGCGCCGTCTTCAGCAGGTCCTGGTGCGAGCGGAGGACGAGGCCACCAAGCTTGCCGACGAGTATGTGTCGGTCGAGCACCTCGCGCTGGCTCTCATCGAGGAAGGGCGGCAGACGCCAGCCGGCCAGACCCTGGCGTCGTCTGGTGTCACGCGCGAGCGCTTCCTGGCGGCGCTGCAGGAAGTACGGGGCAATCAGCGGGTGACCACGGACCATCCCGAGACAGCCTACGAGGCGCTGACCAAGTACGGCATCGATCTGGTAGCGCAGGCCCGCGAGGGCAAGCTCGATCCAGTGATCGGCCGCGATGCGGAGATCCGGCGTACCATCCGGATCCTGTCGCGCAAGACCAAGAACAACCCGGTGCTCATCGGCGAGCCGGGGGTCGGCAAGACTGCCATCGTCGAGGGATTGGCCCAGCGCATCCTGCGAGGCGATGTGCCCGAGTGGATGAAGGATCGGACCATCTTTGCCCTCGATCTGGGCGCGCTGATGGCGGGCGCCAAGTACCGCGGCGAATTCGAGGAGCGGCTCAAGGCGGTCCTGAACGAGATCAGGCAGAGCGATGGCCGCGTTCTCCTGTTCATCGATGAACTGCACAACATCGTCGGCGCCGGCCGAACCGAAGGGTCCACCGACGCAGGCAACATGCTGAAGCCGATGCTGGCCCGCGGCGAGCTGCACTGCATCGGGGCGACCACCCTGGACGAGTACCGCAAGTACGTCGAGAAGGATGCAGCGCTGGAGCGCCGCTTCCAGCCAGTCATGGTCGAGCCGCCGAGCGTCGAGGACACGATCTCGATCCTGCGCGGTCTGCGCGAGCGATTCGAGGTGCATCACGGCGTGCGCATCCAGGACAATGCGCTGGTAGCCGCCGCCGTCTTGTCGAACAGGTACATCTCGGACCGTTTCCTGCCCGACAAGGCGATCGATCTGGTCGACGAAGCCTGTGCGATGATCCGGACCGAGATTGATTCCATGCCGGCGGAGCTGGATGAAGTCACCCGCCGAGTGATGCAGTTGGAGATCGAGGAGGCCGCGCTGCAGAAGGAGAAGGACGCGGCCAGCAAGGCGCGCCTGGAGGAGCTCCGCAAGGAACTGGCCGATCAACGCGAACGGGCCAACGCCATGCGGGCCCAATGGGAGAACGAGAAGGCGGCGATCGCGCGGGTCCGGCAGTTGCGCGAGGAGATCGAGTTGGTGCGGCGGCAGGTCGAGGAGGCCCAGCGCCAGTACGATCTGAACCGAGCCGCCGAGCTGCGGCATGGGCGTCTGCCCGAACTCGAGCGGCGCCTGGCCGCCGAAGAGGCAGCCGCCAATGCGCGCGCCGGCAATGGCCTGCTGCTGCGCGAAGAAGTGACCGAGGAGGAGGTGGCCGAGATCGTCTCGCGCTGGACGCGCATCCCGGTGACGCGGTTGGTCGAGGGCGAGCGCGAGAAGCTCCTGCGCCTGGACGAGATCCTGCACCAGCGGGTGATCGGCCAGGACGAGGCTGTCCAGCGCGTGGCCGATGCGGTGATCCGGGCGCGCGCCGGGATCAAGGATCCCCAGCGGCCCATCGGCTCCTTCATCTTCCTGGGGCCGACCGGAGTGGGCAAGACCGAGTTGGCCAAGACCCTGGCGCGCACGCTGTTCGACACCGAGGAGAACATGGTGCGCATCGACATGTCCGAGTACATGGAGAAGCACACCGTCTCGCGCTTGGTCGGTGCTCCGCCTGGGTATGTGGGGTACGAGGAAGGGGGCCAGCTCACCGAGGCGGTGCGCCGCAAGCCGTACTCGGTCGTGCTCTTCGACGAGATCGAGAAGGCGCACCACGATGTGTTCAACGTCCTGCTGCAGATCCTCGACGATGGGCGCTTGACCGATGCGCAGGGGCGCACCGTGGACTTCAAGAACACGGTGATCATCATGACCTCCAATATCGGCTCGCCCCACCTGATGGACGGGGTCACGGCAGCCGGCGAGATTCGCGAAGAAGCTCGGGCGCGGGTGATGGCGGAGCTGCGCCAGCAGTTTCGGCCCGAGTTCCTCAACCGAGTCGACGAGATCGTGCTTTTCAAGCCGCTGACGGCCGCCGAGCTGGTGCGGATCGTCGACCTGCTGACCGAGGAGCTGCGGCAGCGCCTGGGCGAGCGGCGCATCGAGCTGGAGATCGAGCCGGCTGCGCGGGAGTTCATCGCGCGGCAGGGGTACGACCCCGTGTACGGGGCGCGGCCCTTGCGGCGGTACCTCCAGAGGGAACTGGAGACGCGCATCGGGCGAGCGCTGATCGCCGGTGAAGTGATGGACGGCGGACGCATCCGAGTGCGTCTGGAGGGCGGTGCGCTGCGGGTCGAGCACGAGCCACCCGCTCCAGAGAACGGCCGGGCGGCCGTGGATCTGGACCATCAGGCTGCCGACGCCGCCGCCGACGTTGTCGATGCCGAGATCGTGGACGCATGAGGCCCCGAACGGGGCCGGGAACCCGAGTATTCGCTCCACGTCTGTGATTCGGGACGTGGAGCGAAAGTGTCTACCTTTGGCGCCGGATGGCGCCCAGCAACCAGTACGAACGACGAGGGGACGAGCGATGCGTAGGGCGTGGCAGTGGACGGTGTGGCTTACGATGGCGCTGACGGTGGCGCCCTGGGTCGGCGCAGGCATCGCGCACGGCGATCTGGCCCAGTTGCAGGAACTCAGCACCGCGCTGGCGGACGTGGTCGCACAGGTGAAGCCGGGCGTGGTGGCGATCGTGGCCGAAGGGAAGGTCACCGTCACCTACCGGGACCCGTTCAGCGGCACGCCGTTCGAACGGTTCTTTGGTTTTCCTTCCCCGGAGCCGCCGACGCGCGAGTTCGAGCGCACGGGACAGGGATCGGGCGTCATCGTGGGGTACAAGGGGAAGCAATACATCCTGACCAACAACCACGTGGTCGAGCAGGCGGATGCCATCCGCATCCAGCTGGTGGACGACCGGTACTTTGCGGCCGAGGTCGTGGGCACTGACTCGCTCAGCGATGTGGCCGTGCTCCGAGTCAAGGCCACCGGACTGCCGACCGTTCCGTTCGGCTCGTCGGCGGCCCTGCGCGAGGGCGAGATGGTCTTGGCCATCGGCAACCCCCTCGGATACGCGCATTCGGTCACTCTCGGGATCGTCAGCGCCGTCGGCCGCTCGCGGTTCAACGTCAGCGAGTATGGCTCGTACATCCAGACGGATGCGGCGATCAACCCCGGGAATAGCGGCGGGGCGCTGGTCAACCTGAGAGGCGAGTTGGTCGGGCTGAACACTGCCATCGTCTCGCGCAGCGGGATGAACGAGGGCATCGGTTTCGCGATTCCCTCCGACATGGTCCGGGATGTCATGGGCCAGCTCATCGAGAACGGCGAGGTTCGGCGTGGGTTGCTGGGCGCGCTCATCGGCGACATCGATCCCACGGCCGCCGAGGGCCTGGGCCTGCCGGACACGCGCGGGGTGGAGATCCGTTCGGTGCAGCCCGGGGGGCCTGCGGCGACCGCCGGCCTGAAGGCCGGCGACATCGTCCTGGCGGTGGACGGCAGACAGGTGCGCAATGCGACCGAACTGAAGGGCATCATCGGCGCCACCCCGCCCGACACCAGGATCGAGCTGCGCGTGCTGCGGGAAGGGCGCGAGCGCACGGTCACTGTGAAGCTCGGCAAGTTGACCAAAGAGGCCCTGGTGGCGGCCAACAGCGGTCAGGGAGGGGCCGCAGCCGGCGCCTTGGGTCTCGAGGTGCAGGAGCTGACGCCCGAAATCGCCCGGAGCCTGCGCACGGACAATGCGAACGGGGTCGTGGTGGCGGCCGTCGAGCCGGGCAGCGAGGCCAGTCGGCGCGGCATCGAGCGCGGCGACATCATCCGCGAGGTGAATCACCGCGAGGTCCGCAGCGTGCAGGAGTACGAGGAGGCCCTGGAGACCAGCGAGCCCGGACAGGTCGTGCTCATGCTGGTGGAGCGCCGCGGCACGACGCGGTACGTGGGCCTGCGGCTGCCCGCTAAGTGATCGACCAGGCCTGCTGTCTCGCCGCAGCCGTGACTTCGACAGCCGGGCGCGGGCGGCCTGCCGGGTGGGGCGTTCCCGGGAGCGCCGAACGCATCCTGGCGGAGCCAAGGGTTGGGGGTGTGGCGATCGGACCGCAGCTGCACAAGCGACGGCACCTGCGGTTCGTCTGGGCGTGCAGCCGGCCGGCAAGGAGCCGCGGCGCGGTGGCGAGTGGTCATCGCCGCTCGGTCGCCCCAGCCTGCGGTGTTTCCTCGGCAGCCTGCGCCGCATCTTCGGCGAGGTTGCCGTCCTGGGTGGCAGCGGCTATATTGAAGCTCCCGATCGAGGCCCACTGATGCACGGGTCGGGTTCGCCGCGCCAGGCGGCCTCCGTGGGAGCGCTGGCGGACGAAGACCGGAACGTGTTCCGGCTCGGTTGCCCAGGTGGTGAGCGTAGCTCAGTCGGCTAGAGCACCAGGTTGTGGCCCTGGAGGCCGCGGGTTCGAGCCCCGTCGCTCACCCCATCGTTATGTGCGTGTGCCTGGTGCTCTGGCGCCGGGGCGTGGGCCTGTCCTGGGGCCACGCCCGCACCGAATCCCGGTAGCCGCAGACGAGCCAGGTGTCGGCCATCTCCCCCGCTGAGAAGCTGCTTGCGCGTCCCGCCTTCATCGCGGCACGAGAGCGTCTGCGTGTGCAGGGCGCCAGGGTCGTGTTCACCAACGGCTGCTTCGACCTGATCCACCGGGCCCACGTCGAGTACCTGCAGGAAGCGGCCAGTCTGGGCGATGCCCTGTTCGTGGGGCTGAACGACGATGCTTCCGTGCGCGCGCTGAAGGGGCCGGGTCGGCCCTTGATGCCGGCTGCGGACCGGGCTGCCCTCCTGGCGGCGTTCCAGTGCGTCGACCGCGTATGCATCTTCCCAGAGGTGAGCGTGGAGGCTCTGGTCAGCGAGCTGCGTCCCGACGTGTTGGTGAAGGGGGGCGACTATCGGCTCGACCAGGTGGTGGGCCGGCAGTGCGTCGAAGCCTATGGCGGCCAAGTGCGGATCGTCTCCTTGTGGCCCGGTTGCTCGACCTCGAGTCTCATCCAGCGCATCCGCGAACTGCCGTCATGAAACGACAGCTCGGGCCCGTGGAGCGCCTGTCCCCCGAAGAGGCGGCGGCGCGCGTCGACGAAGTGCTGGCGCCGGGCACCGACGGCCGCGTGTGGTACGTCTTCCACGCGCGGCCGCGTTGCGAGAAGAAGGCTGCGACGGTCTGCCAAGAGCTGCGGATCCGGTACTACCTGCCCCTGCGTACCAGCACCCCCCGCCATAAGAAGGGGCAGCGCCGGTACAGTTTCGAGGTTCCCCTGTTTCCCGGATACCTCTTCGGGTGCTGCAACCGCGAGGAGCGGTATGCGGTGCTGTGTTCCGACACGCTGGTGCGCGCCATCGACGTGGTGGATCAGGCGCAACTGCTGTGGGAGCTGCGCAGCATCTATCTGGCGATCTGCAGCCAAGTGGACCTGGTCCTCTACCCGCAGCTCCGCCGCGGACGTCTGGTGCGAGTCATCAGTGGGCCGCTGCGGGGTGTCATCGGACGCATCGCCCGGCGACAGGAGGGGCTGCGGCTGGTGCTCAACGTCACCATGCTGGGGACCGCGGTGGCCGCCGAACTGGACATGGCCGAGGTCGAGCTCGTCTGACAGGCGGCTCGGTCCGCCAGCCTCCCTCTGTCCGATCGTAGTGCGACCGCATCTGGTGCCAGCGAGAACGCGCTTGGTGGCCGTCAGGGCGGAAGCTATCTTTGGGCGCGCGCAGCGCCATCGACGTTGGCGGCGCGCGCTCCTGCTACCAGTTCCCGGCTCTTCGACACAACCATGATCACCCGTTCCCGCTGCCGGTGGCTTGCTGGCGTTGTCGTGTGCTTGGTGTTGGCAGTGGCTCGGCCGGTGCCTGCGCAGCGCCTGGTGCGCACCGACCCGGGATTCCCGGGGGTGTGGGCGGGGCGAGCGGCCTGGGTGGACTTCGATGGCGATGGGGATCTGGATGTGGCGCTCGTCGGGGAGATGGTGGGCGAGGATGGGCAGCCACGGCCGGCCGCAGCCCTGTACTTGGGGTATGCCGGGGGGCTCTTCCAGGATGCGGGCGCGGCCGACGACCAAGTGATCGGCGTCCTCCATGGCGACCTGGCCTGGGGTGACTACGACGGCGATGGCGATCCGGATCTGGCCGTGGCCGGCTGGGATGCTGGCTACACGCCTGGTCTGTGGCTATACGCCAACGAAGTCGACGGCACGGGGCAGCGGGTACTGCGGCTGGATCGGCGCCACGTGGACGGCTACGGTGAGTCTGTTCTCGTGGGAGTGCGATACGCGGCGTTGGCGTGGGCGGACTACGACGGCGACGGGGACCTCGACCTGACGGTCGCCGGTATGGAAGTCAATGGCACGTCGCTCACCCGGGTCTACAACAATGACCGGGGTGTGCTGACCGTGGACCAGACCAACAGCGAGGCTGTGGTCAACCTGCACAACGGCGCCCTGGCCTGGGGCGACTACGATGGCGACGGCGACCTCGATCTGGCGGTCTCCGGCGACAACGTCACCGCCTCGGGTGGCCTGGGGCCCGTCACCGAGTTCTACCGCAACGAGCCTACTGGTCGGCTCGAACTGGACCTGTCTTTGGGCGTGCAGGTCCCCGTCAGAGGGGGCAGTCTGGCGTGGGCCGACTACGACAACGACGGCCACCTCGACCTGGCCGTGAGCGGCCGCGGGTACGACTGGACGCCGGTTCTGCAGCTGTACCGCAACTGGCCGCCTGGGGTGCTGACGCTTGATAACGCCTTCCGCGTGGCCACGTCGCGGCGCGTGGACGGCAGTCTGGCGTGGGCCGACTACGACAACGACGGGGATCCGGACCTGGCAGCCGCAGGTCAGACGGCGATGTCCGGCGCTGCTGCCTTCGTGTTCGCGAACGAGGGCGGCACCCTCAGCGGTTCGACGGCCGAGTCGGGGTTGACCGGTCTGTCCGGCGGCAGCGTGGGCTGGGGAGACCACGACGGCGACGGCGATCTGGATCTGCTGGTGTGCGGGCTGGAGGACAGCGGTCCAAGGCGAACCACGCTGTACAACAACCAGGGGACGGCGCATGCCAATCAGCCACCCAGCGCGCCCCAGCAACTGTACGCGCCACGCGTGACGGGCAGAAGCGTCCTGCTGAGTTGGGCTCCTGCCAGCGACGCGGAGACCAGCGGTGTCACCTACAACCTGCGAGTCGGCACCGAAGAGGGCGGCAACGACATCGTCTCCGGGGTCCGCGTTCCCGCACCAGGGAATGTGGGGCCGAAGACCAGCAGGCTGCTGCTGCGCACGCTCGCGCCGGACGTGTACTACTGGAACGTGCAGGCGGTGGACGGTGCCTTCGGGGCGTCGGCCTGGTTGCCGCAGGACGCGGTGTTCAACGTGCGGCAGTTGGTCTCCTCCGAGCAGCGCCTGCGGGCCGTCAGCGAAGCCGCCATGGCTTGGGGCGACTACGATGGCGATGGCGACCCAGATCTGCTGCTGTGCGGGCTCAATCGCAGCGGCGAGGCGCAGTCCATGCTGTACGCGAACCAGGGCGGGAATCTGGTGCTGGATACCGCGAGCCAGCTCCAGGGCATCCGCAACGGCGACGCGGCCTGGGGCGACTTCGACGGCGACGGCGATCTGGACCTGGTCTTGTGCGGCGAAGACACGTACCTGCAGAAGCGTGCGCCGCTCTACCGGACGGACGCCGTGGCAGGCGGGTACCGGCTGCAGGCGGTGGGCGAGTTTCCGCGGCTTGGGTGGAGCGCTGCGGCCTGGGGCGACTTCGACGGCGACGGCGACCTCGACCTGGCGCTGATGGGGTTGAGCGACGAGGTCGAGGGCGGCCGGAGCAAGCCCTACACCCTGGTGTTCGTCAACGAAGGGGAGCTGCATTTCACCGCGGCGCCGTTGTCGCTGGCCGGGATGTACAACGGTGACCTAGCCTGGGTCGACTACGACGCCGATGGCGATGTGGATCTGGCGGCGGTCGGCAAGCTTGTCACCGGCAGCACGAGCTTCCGGTTGTACCGCAACGACGGCGGCCGCCTGACCGAGGTCTCGGCCGATATCGAGGGCGTCGACTCCGGGTCGATGGCCTGGGCGGATTTCGACGGCGATGGGGATGCCGATCTGGTGCTGGCCGGCCGGGCCAGCAGCGGGCAGGTCACCCGGCTCTACCGCAACGCGGGTGGCGGACGCTTCGAGCTGGATGCGGGCGTCCTGCTTCCCGGCGTGTGGGGCGGCGACCTGGCGTGGGGGGACTACGACAACGACCAGGACGTGGATCTGGTGATCACCGGGGCGGACGCCGCGGGGACTCCCGTTCTGCGCATCTTCGAAAACCGCGACGGGACGTTCGTCGAGGAGGAGATGCCAGTGCTGATCGGCCTGGATCTCAGCGCGGTGGCCTTGGTCGACTTCGACGGCGACGGCGACCTGGACCTGTTCTCCGCGGGCCGCGATGCGGCGGCGATGCCCCAGGCGGTCGTCAACGAGAACCTGGAGGGACAGTTCAACCGCAACCGGCCGCCGATGTCTCCCCAACTGGGCGCCGCTGTCGATTCCGCCGATGCCGTGCTGCTGACGTGGTCCGCGGCCAGCGATGAGTTCGAACTCACCAGCGCCAGCCTGACCTACAACCTCCGGGTGGGTCGGCAGCCGGGCACCGGGGACGTGGTCTCGGGGGCCGTACCTGTCGGTGCAGGCAACAGCGGGCACGCTCTGCAGCGGCGGCTGAACGGGCTGGCCAGCGGCACCTACTACTGGAGCGTGCAGGCCGTGGACGATGGCCTGGCGCGCTCGGAGTGGGCCCCCGCGCAGGCGTTTACCGTGGACACGGTGCCCCCGGTGGTCGACGACGTCAGCCTGAGCCGGATGAACCTGGGTCGCGGCCAGACGGTGACGGTGGCGCTGGCGTTCTACGATGAGCACTCGGGGATGGATCCGGCTGCCGCGCCGCAGGTGACGGTGCGGATCGGCGATGCCGCGTTCCCGGTCGAGAAGCTGCAGTACGCCGGCGGCAGTTGGAGCGGGGCGCTGACGGTCGGCGCGGATATGCCGTCGGGCTCGGCGAGCCTGTATGTCGAGGGGGCTGCCGACCGCAAAGGCAACCGCATGGCTCCCTATCTCGTGGCGGATGTGCTCCGCATCGACACGCAAGCGCCGGCTGTCTC
>Ga0067045_1029863_pt1 | contig 17946 bp, 20 predicted proteins | sample TerdegcTABiofilm_FD_59184 | JGI IMG/M metagenome (GOLD analysis project Ga0067045, IMG submission 59184) | Combined Assembly of (Gp0054472, Gp0054536) Wastewater bioreactor microbial communities from Singapore -Terephthalate degrading... | reverse complement strand
TGCTGGAGGAGGAACTGGGGACCCCGCTGTTCGAACGCAGTCACCATCGCGTCGAGCTGACGGCGGCCGGCAAAGTGCTCAAGCAGCAGGCGCCCCTGGTGTTCGAGCAGCTCAACCGCGCGCTGGACCTGACCCGCCAGACCGGACGGGGGCAGTTGGGCGAGCTGGAAATCGGCATGATCAGCTCGGTGATGGTCGGTGTGTTGCCGCGGGCCTTGAACCGCTTTCGCGAGCGCTACCCTGAGGTCACCTGGCGCCTGCACGAGATGACGCCCGCGGCGCAACTGACGGCATTGAAGGAAAAACGCATCGACACCTGCGTCTTCCGGGTTGGCACCGATGACCCGGATTTGCGCAATGAACTGCTGATCTATGAACCGATCCGGGCGGTGCTGCCCATCGGTCATCCGCTGGCCGCGCGCGCCACGCTGGCGCCTGCGGACCTGGCCCTGGAGCCGTTTGTGGCGCTGGAGCTGAAGCAGTCGCGATTCGCTGATTTTCTCTACCAGTGTTGCATCAAGGCCGGGTTCACCCCACAGATCTGCCAGCAGGTGATCGAGGTGCAAACCTTGCTCAGCCTGGTACGCGCCGGGTTCGGCGTGGCGCTGCTGCCGGCCTCGATTGAGCAACTGGCGCCCGCCGGGGTGGTGTTCCGCAACCTGACCCCGGCTTTGCCGCAAGTCCCCTTGTATGCCACTTACCGCGCGGACGACAGCTCGCCGGTGCTCAAGCTGTTTCTCGATACCCTGCGCGAGTTGGTGGTGGAGGAGGGGCAAACCCAGCGCATTGATCCCGACACCCGAAATCACGGTGGGGGTATGTAGATCTGTGGGCAGCCAAAATCCCAGGTTTGGTGGGGGCATGCAAAATCTGCCAACACCCATCTAGCCTGTGGGAGCGGGCTTGCCCGCGATGAGCATAGGTATCTACATAACTGTGGTGCGACGTTGCATCGGTGGGCCGACCAGGATGTTGGATATGTACCCAGTCGAATCCAACACCACGGACGGCCCAGAGGCCGCAATGGGAGCAAGCTCGCTCCCACAGGACCTGATGGGTGTATGCGAGATTTGCGGGCAGCCAAATCGGTGGTGCCTGACTACCGCCATCGCCAGCAGGGTTCTTTTGCGCACGAACGCCGTGCGTTGCGGTCGTACCTTTCACAGGGTATCGGCCCAGCGCAAACGGGGAGACGTAATGAGCCAGGATGTACTTGCCACTGAAACCAATCGCCGGCAGTTGCAGCAGATCATCGCCGGGCTGTCCGACGGGGTGATTCTGCTGGATGCGGACAAGACCGTGCTGTGGGCCAATGATGCGGCGCTGGCCATGCATGGGGTCGAGCGGATCAGCGACTTGGGGGCCAACGCCCGCGAGTATGCCCGGCGTTTCACCTTGCGCTATCGCAACAACCATCAGGTGCTGGTGAAAAACTATCCCATCAGCCGGGTCGCCAATGGCGAGACCTTCAGTGATGTGGTGGTCGAAGTCACGCCCAGCGCCGACCCGGAGCGCACTTGGGTGCACCGCATCCGCAGCATGATCCTCACCGATCAGCAGGGTGCGCCGGAGTCCCTGGTGCTGATCCTCAGCGATGCCACCGAATGGGCCAGCGCCGAGCAGCGCTTTGAAAAAACCTTCAATGCCAACCCGGCCCCGGCGGTGATCTGCCGCCTCAGCGACCTGCGCTACCTCAAGGTCAATCAGGGTTTCGTCGAAATGACCGGCTACCCACGCGAGCAGATCATCGGCCGGTCGTTGTACGAACTGGACGTGCTGGAAGACGCCGAACGCCGCGACTTGGCCATCGAGCGCCTGAGCCAGGGCATTACCGTTCCGCAGATGCAGGCCGACCTGCGTATGCCCGACGGCAGTCGCAAACTGGTGGTGGTCGCGGGGCAGCCGCTGGACCTCAACGAAGAACCGTGCATGCTGTTTTCCTTCGTCGATCTGGAACTGCGCCGCAAGGCCGAAACCGCACTGCGCCAGAGCGAGGAGCGGTTCGCCAAGTCATTTCGCATGAGTCCGGTGCCGACCCTGATCTGCAGCGCTGAGAGTCTGCAGGTGGTGGACGTCAACGATGCCTTCCTCAGCAGCAGCGGTTACGCCAGTGAGGCGCTGTTGGGCAAGACCATCGAAGCACTTGGCTTCTTCGCCACCCGGGATGCCGCCAGCCAGCTGTTTGCCAATTTGAAGCGGGCCGGCAGTGTGGAAAGCATCGACCTGCAAGTGCGCAAGCAGGACGGTGCGCTGATCGACTGCGCGGTCTGGGCTGACACCGTGAGCATTCACGACCATCCGTGCTATCTGCTGGTGTTGATGGACATCACGGAACGCAAACGCACCGAGCTGGAGCTGATGATGGCGATCGAGGAGGTGATGCAGGACGCCTCCTGGTTCAGCCAGACCCTGATCGAAAAGCTGGCCAACGCCAAGAGTGCCCATCGCAGCCATCAGCCGAGCGTGGCGTTTACCGAACTGACCGCCCGCGAGCGCGACGTGCTGGGCTTGATCTGCGAAGGCCTGGCCGACAAAGAGATCGCCGCGCGCCTGGAACTGGCACCCAACACCGTGCGTAATCACGTGGCGACCCTGTACTCCAAACTCGCCGTGCACAGCCGCAGCGAGGCGATCGTCTGGGCCCGTGAACGCGGGCTGTTCGGCGGCGGGCGACGGTTGAAGAGCCCGAAATAAAGGTGCAAATGCACTAGTGGCGACAGTGCAAATTCAGCTTCTGCAACGGCTCGCCAATTCTTAGGCTGTCAGGGTGTGCATCGTCCATCGGACGTTTGCCGCTCCCTTTGCTCCCAGCCCTATGGATGCCTGCCGTGATGACCCAAGCGCAACTGCGCAGTTACATCGAACAAGCCTTGGCCCCGCTGGCCTGCGATTTCAGCATGGATGCCGATGGCTGCCTGACGCTGCGGGTGTTCGAAACGCAAGACGAGCGTGTGCACCTGGTGGTCACCGGGATCAAGCCCGGCCGCCTGACCAGCGCCGATGACCTGGTGCAAATGATCGAAGAGCTGCGTTATGAGCTGAGCGCTACCCGCCTGGGGCAGGCTGACAGCGCTTGAAGTGCACCCGCGGGCTGAACTATCTCACGTGCCCGCGGCTCTACTGATCAGGCCCTCTGCGGCCTGGATATGGAAAACAACCTTTCAACCCGACTCGCAGGCCACCTCATGCCTATTCTTTTGAGATCTGCTTTTGCCCCATTGCTGTTGCCATTGTGCGCGGTTGCCATGCTCAGTGGCTGCGCCAGCCCCCCACCGCCCCCTGTGGTGGTGCAAGCTCCGCCCGTCAAGACGTGCAACACCGCGCAAGATACCCAGGTGTTGGGTCAGGCCCGGGCGGAGGGTGAAGTGACCCGGGTCACCACCACCACCCGGTGCATCACTCAGTAGCCGGCAACAAACGCTGGCGGCAATCGAGTGTCAGGCGCGCACCGCCCCATTCGCTGACCCCGACGTCCAGGCTGAACCCGTGCAGGTGGACGATGGCGGCGACAATCGACAGGCCCAGGCCGAATCCACCGTTCTGGGCATTGTCGTCAACCCGGTAGAAGCGCTGGAACACGGCTGTGCGTTTGTCGGCGGGAATGCCGGGGCCGGAATCGAGCACTTCGATCCGGCAACTGCCGGCATGGTCGCTGGCCCGTACCTGCACCTGGCCACCGGCGGGGGTGAACTTGATCGAGTTGCTCAGCAGGTTGGACAAGGCCTCGAACAGCAGCGCCCGGTCGCCGGTCAGCGACGGCAGGCTGGACGGTGCCTGCAGGCTCAAGGTCAATTGGCCTTCTTCGGCCAGGGGCAGGTAGAAGTCGTGCAACTCCTGCAGCAGCGGTAGCGGGTCGAACAGCACAAAGCCGGAACGCCGCTGTTGATCCTCCAGCTCGGAAATCCGCAGCAGTGCGCGAAAGCGCGCCATCAAGGTGTCGGTCTCGGCAATCACCTGGTCCAGTTGCGCCGCCTCGCTCGAGCCTTCGGCGGCTTGCTGCTGGATCCGGTACAGCTGGGCGCGCAGCCGGGTGAGCGGGGTGCGCAGGTCGTGGGCGATGTTGTCACACACGCCTTTGACCTCGTTGACCAGGCGCTCGATGCGCTCGAGCATGGCGTTGACGATGGCCGCCAGCATATCCAGTTCGTCGCGGCGGCTGGACAGCGGCAGGCGGTGGTTGAGGTTGCCGGCGACGATGGCTTGCGCACTGGCCTGCAGGGCGTGAATCCGGCGCAGGGGGCGGCGGCGCAACAGGTACCAGCCGGCGATGCCGGGAATGATGGTCAGCGATACACCCCATAGCAGCGCATGCAGGATGATCCGGTTCACGGCAAACAGTGAGCCGTTGTCGCGCGCCAGCACCAGCCAGCGACCATCCAGGGTCGGGGTCGCCACGGCGTCGCAGCTGTCGGGGGGCAGGCCTGGGTCATGGGGGTCGGCGCAGTTGGCGAGTTCATGCACTTTGCCGTCCAGCGGCAGGCCCTCGGGGATCTGCTGGATCAGCCCGTGCAGAGGTCGGTGAAAGGCGTCGAACAGGCCGTAGGCATCAACGCCGCGTTGGTCGAAGGTACTGCTGGCGATCAGGGCTTCATCCAGTTGCTCGCCGTGAAAGCGCGAGAACAGGTGCTGGCGTTGCATGATCGAGTGCCGGGACAGGTTGTCCAGGTAGTTCGACACCTCGTAGTACATCACGCCCATCAGCAGGCAGCTCCAGACCACGAACAGTGCGCTGTAGAGGGCCAGCAGGCGGCTGCTGGAGGAGCGCCAGCCCTTAGACGGGTTCAGCAATGACATAGCCCGAGCCTCGCACGGTGCGGATCAGCGGCAGCAGGCCCGGTGGGTCGACTTTTTTGCGCAGGCGGCCGATGTGCACGTCGATCAGGTTGGTGCCGGGGTCGAAGTGGTAACCCCAGACTTCCTCGAAGATCATCATGCGCGAGAGGATCTGCCCGCTGTTGCGCAGGAGGAATTCCAGCAGTTTGTATTCGGTGGGCAAAAGGATCAGCAGTTGCCCGGCGCGGGTGGCTTCGCGGCTGATCAGGTTGAGCTCCAGGTCGGCCACCTGCAGGGTGGTTTCCACGCTCTTGACGGTGTTCTGGCGGCGCAGCAGGACTTCGACCCGGGCGGCCATTTCATCGGTGGCGAAGGGTTTGGTCAGGTAGTCGTCCCCTCCGGCGCGCAGGCCGCGTACGCGTTCGTCGACATCGGACAGGGCGCTGATCATCAGGATCGGGGTGGACACGCCCATGGTGCGCAGGGTGGTGACGATGGCCAGGCCGTCGAGTTCGGGCAGCATGCGGTCCAGGGTGATCAGGTCGTAGTCGCCGCTGACCGCGCGGGCCAGGCCTTCGCGACCATTGGCTACCCAGTCTACGTCGAGGCCGTGGCTGCTCAGTTCGGCGACGATCTCCCGTGCGGTGACTGCGTCATCTTCAATGGTCAGGATTCGGGTCATGGGGTTGCCTGAGGATGGGTGAGTTACCTGGCGTAGTGTGCCAAGAAATGGGGGTTGGGTTGCTAAATTAAAGTTTATGTAGGGGCCGCCCTTACGGCGGGTCACTTTCGAAAAGCGCGAAAGTAAGAGCACGGCGACCTGCCGGCCGGCCTGCTTTTTCTGGGTGGAACATTTATGTGGGATACCTCTGTGGGAGCGAGCGCCCGCTTGCGGCTTGCTCGCGATGGCGATTTGCGCCACACCGTGGATCTCGGCAATCCCCCCGCCTGGGAGGCTCAAGATCAAGAGTGGCAGGCGAGCTGGCGCTTGGCCTGTTGAGGGGGCGGTAGTGGGCGTAGTGGGTTGTGCGTGGAACATTGATATCATCCGGCCATACTTTTCTCGGGAGCTTCATCGTGCGTGTTTTGTCTCGCCGTGGCTGGATGCCGTTTTTGTCTGTGTTGCTCCTCCTGGGGTTCTCGATGTCTTTCGCTTCGGCGGCGAATCAGCCGTGCTCCGGAAAAAAAGGTGGGATTGCCCGTTGTGACGGCGCGTTGTTTTTGTGCAACGACGGTTCCATCAGTGCGTCGAAAAAAAGCTGTTCGGCCACCTTCGGTCAGAAGGCCGGCAGTGCCGTGGCCCAGCCTTTGTTGCGGGACTCGGGTGGGTGTCAGTGTGGCAGCGGGGCGTTTTGTACCGGGCCCAGGGGTGGGGTTTATTGTCTGACGCCCAGTGGCAACAAGAGCTACAAGCGTAAGTAGCGGCGGTGACGCTGACAGTGCATTAAGCCCGCTCCGCAGGGGGCGGTTGTTGCAAATTGCATGGGCGGCAAACCGCAGTAGTTTTCAACTGATTGAAATAGAACGGTTTATTCAAAGTTGGTCGCTGGCATGTTGGCTGCAATACCAGGTCTGAAGCGTTGCAACCGTCTTCCTCATGCCTGGAGCACTACAACAATGAATAGAACCTCTGATATGTATCCGGCCGATCTGCCAGCGTCGAGTGCGCTGTCGGGGGTGTCCTGGGCCGCGATTTTTGCCGGGGCCGCTGCGGCGGCTGCGCTGTCGCTGATTCTGGTGGTGCTGGGTTTTGGCCTCGGGTTTTCGGCGGTGTCGCCGTGGGCCGGGAGCGGGATCAGTGCCAAGGGCCTGGGGATCTCCACCATTGTCTGGCTGGCGTTCACCCAGATTGTCGCCTCGGGGCTCGGTGGCTACATCGCCGGACGGTTGCGGGTGAAGTGGTCGAACATGCATGGCGATGAGGTGTATTTTCGCGACACGGCCCATGGCTTTTTGGCTTGGGCGGTGGCGACCCTGGTGACTGCGACCCTGGTGGTCGGCTCGGTCAGCAGTATCGTCAGTGGTGGCGTGCAGGCCGGTGCCAGTGTGGCGGGTGGCGCGGCCAGTGCCATGACCCAGGCCGCGGGGACCGCTGCCAGCCAAGGTGGCGCGGATGATTACGGCTACTTCGTCGACACCCTGTTTCGCGATGATCGTCCGGCGGCGGTGAGCGACGATGCCGCCCATGCCACCGTGACGCGGATCTTCGTGCAGACCTTGAGCCACGACGGTCAACTGGCGGCGGAGGATCGCGCCTACCTGGCCCAACTGGTGGCCCAACGGACCAACCTGACCCAGGCCGATGCCGAGCGCCGTGTCGATGACGTCTTCGCCAAGGTGCGCAAGGCGGTCGACGATGCCAAGCTCGCAGCCAAGCAAGCGGCGGACACGGCCAGTAAAGTGGCGGCCTGGACTGCGCTGTGGATGTTTGTCGCACTGTTGTGTGGTGCGTTTTTTGCGAGCCTCGCCGCTACCTTTGGCGGTCGCCGCCGGGATGCGGTGGTGTACCTGGAACCGGCCGGCTACATCCCGGTCACTGCGCCCAACGCCATTCGTTGATTGAAGGAGAACGACCATGCGCTCACTCTTGCTGTTTTTCCTAGGCGTGCCGATCCCGATCATTATCCTGATCGCCCTGTTCATGCATTGATCCTGCCACAGCGCTGAACCCACCGCGTCCGCCCCTGGCAGGCGCGGTTTTTTTTGCGTCCGGTATCTGGCAAAGCCAGTCCTGTTTTTGGCCGATGCGGCGCCTACGGCTGCGGGCAGCGGCTTGGTATAGTTCGGGCCTTCATTTCTGTGCCAGCAAGGATTACTGCCATGCCCGAATATCAAGCCTTTCGCGTCGAACTGGCGGACAACATCGCCCATGTGCAGATCAACCGTCCGGAAAAGATCAACGCGATGAATGCCGCGTTCTGGACTGAGATCATCGAGATTTTCCAGTGGATCGAAGACACCAATGAGGTTCGTGCGGTGGTGATCAGCGGTGCCGGCAAGCATTTCTCCTCGGGGATCGACCTGATGATGCTGGCTGGGGTGGCTAACGAAATGGGCAAGGACGTGGGTCGCAACGCGCGTCTGCTGCGGCGCAAGATCCTGGCCTTGCAGGCCTCGTTCAATGCGGTCGACAACTGCCGCAAGCCGGTATTGGCGGCGATCCAGGGCTATTGCCTGGGCGGGGCCATCGACCTGATCAGCGCTTGCGACATGCGCTACGCGGCCGCCGATGCGCAATTCTCGATCAAGGAAATCGACATCGGCATGGCTGCCGACGTCGGCACCCTGCAACGCTTGCCGCGGATCATTGGTGACGGCATGCTGCGTGAACTGGCTTACACTGGACGCACCTTTGGCGCCGAGCAAGCGCGTGAGATTGGCCTGGTCAATCGGGTCTACCCGGACACCGAGAGCCTGCTGGACGGGGTCATGGGCATTGCCCGCGAGATCGCCGCCAAGTCGCCGATTGCCATCGCCGGCACCAAGGCCATGATCAGCTACATGCGTGATCACAGCATCAACGATGGCCTGGAATACATCGCCACCTGGAACGCCGCCATGCTGCAGTCCAACGATCTGCGCGTGGCCATGGCCGCCCATATGAGCAAACAGAAGCCCGAATTTCTGGATTGAGACCACATGACTTCACGCTGGACCACGGCAGTACTCGACACCGACGTAACCGGCGGCTGGGCGGTAGCCCGCAGCCCCGAAGGTTTTTTGTTCGATGACAACGGCGCGCTGTTCCCCCGGGAATGGCTCAAGCGCCAGGACCTGCCGCTTCTGGCCGAGCATGGCATCGGTCATCTCGACGGTGAGCCGGTGTACCTTCTGGAGTTGCAGGCGGCGGGCGAGGTGCCGGGGTGTGGCTGGAAAGGTTTGCGTGGGTTCATGCTTGAGGGCGATCACACGTTGTACAAGGTGCTCGGTTACGCCGCGCAGATCGGCACCTGGGCCCGCGAGCACCGTTTTTGTGGCAACTGCGGCCAGGCCATGGTCCAGGTGCCACGTGAGCGGGCGATGTATTGCCAGCCGTGTGACCTGCGCAGTTACCCGCGCATTTCACCGAGCATGATTGTGCTGATCACCCGTGGCGACGAGATTCTCCTGGCGCGTTCGCCGCGGTTTGTCAGTGGGGTCTACAGCACCCTGGCCGGTTTTGCCGAGCCCGGGGAGTCGGCCGAGGACTGCCTGATTCGTGAGGTGCGCGAGGAGGTGCAGATCGAGGTCAGGAACATCCAGTACCTGGGCAGCCAGTGCTGGCCGTTCCCCCATTCAATGATGCTCGGCTTCCATGCCGAGTACGCCGCGGGCGAGATCGTCCCGCAAGCCGATGAGATTGAAGACGCCCAGTGGTTCAACATTCACGCGCTGCCGCCGTTGCCGGCGTCGCGCTCGATTGCCCGTTACCTGATCGACGTCTACGTTGCGCGGCGCTTAGGCCACGCTGAACCAGTGCTGCCAGGCTAGGCGCACGGTCAGGCCCAGCACCACCGTGATGAACACCGGGCGAATGAACTTCGCCCCGCCGCTGATGGCGGTGCGTGCGCCAAAAAACGCTCCGACCATCACCGACACGCCCATGCTCAGGCCGATGATCCAGTCCACCTGCCCGGAAAAAATGAACACCGACAGCGCGGCCGCGTTGCTGACGAAGTTCATGCTGCGCGCCACGCCGCTGGCCTTGACCAGGTCGATGGGGTACAGCAGCAGGCTGCTGACGGTCCAGAACGCACCCGTGCCGGGACCGGCCACGCCGTCGTAGAAACCGAGGCTGAAGCCTTGGGTCGACTGCCACTTCTTCTTGATTGGCGCGTCGCTGTCCACCGGCGCTTTGGGTGTACCGCCAAACAGCAGGTACAGGCCACAGGCGAACACAATCACCGGGAGCATTTTGTTCAACCATTCGGCCGGCAGGTAGTGCGCCACGACCGCGCCGGTCAGCGCCCCCACCAGGGTGCCGACAATTGCATGCACCCACTGCCTTGGATGGAACAGTTTGCGCCGGTAGAAGGTGACGCTGGCGATGGCCGAGCCGAAGGTCGCGCTGAGCTTGTTGGTGCCCAGCACCAGGTGCGGAGGCAGGCCGGCGGTGAGCAGGGCCGGGGTGGTCAGCAGACCGCCGCCACCGGCGATGGCATCGATGAAACCGGCAATGAATGCAACAACGGCCAGAATGGCCAGAGTGGTGAGGTCTACGCTGAGTTCGAAAGGCATGGGGTCGACTTATTCGGTGGGGCAGTAGGGTAGGGCCGGCGCCATCTTACCCATAACCTGTGGCGGCGGCGACCGCTGCACCGCCCGCCGCCCGGTTCAGGCGCTGTTGCGGCGCAGCGTCTGGGACGGCGACTCACCGTAGGTACGCTGATAATCCTGGGAGAAACGCCCCAGATGGAAGAAGTTCCAGTGCATGGCCGTTTCGGTCACGGTCGGCCAGCGCTGGGTCAGCAGGTCGTGCCGAGCGTTGGACAGGCGCAGGGTGCGCAGGTAGGCCATGGGCGTGGTGCCGAAGGTCTCGACGAAACCCTGGTGCAAGGTGCGGCCGTGGGTCCCGAGGGTTTGCGTGAGCTGCTCCATGCACAGCGCGGTGTGCGCATGGGCGTGCAGGTATTCGATGGCCTGGCTGGCGATGTGTCTGCGCAATGGCGCTTCGCGCGCCGAGTCCTGGCGTGGGCTCAGGGCCTGCAGCAATGAGCTGAGCAAGGTCGCTTCCCATTGCGAGCCGGACACGACGTCAGGTGGATGGCGCTGGTTCAACGAGACGCTGATGGCGTTGACCGCGTTCAGCACCGAATAGTGATCGTGGGCCTGATAGCGCTGGCCCTGGCGCTGCTTGAGCACGTCGGTGGTGCCGTACAGTTCGCGGCACTGCTCGTAGTGTTCCAGGGTGGTGGTGACGGTGAACAGGGCTTCGTTGGGCTCGCACAGGTAATGCACCGGTTCGCCGCTGTACAGCACCACCATTTCATTGGGGTACAGCCGCTGGTGGTTCCAGGTCGGGCGGCCCGTGGACGACTGGGACAGGGCGAAGGTGATGTGCCCCTCGGGTACGCAACTGACGGCGCTGATGGAACACTTGAAATCGAATCGGCTATGGCGCAGGCGAGGGCCGCGCATGTGCTTGAGGCGATGGATGCACGCGTGTTTCTCGACGGAAGAAAAATCGATGTGCCATTGGTCATTGCCAGTGGACAGTTCGTCCAGGGCGACGGATTCGAGGGTCAGTAACGCGGGGGTTGGAAGGGCGGACATGCTGTACAGGAAGGGCACCTGAAAAGACTCGGGTTGAGTGGGCCTGGCGGCGTCTGAGTGGCCAGGGCGGGCGAGCATTGCGCGCGCCCGACCGGCGAAACTCAGAAGAGTATATAGGCCGACGCCGTGGTCTGGTTCAGATCTAGGTTACCGACCTGTAACACTTCATACTCGGCGCGGATGCCAATGTTGCGCAGCACGTCCATCTCGACTCCGGCGCCGTAGGTCAGGTCGACCCCGGTGTCATCGTCGGCAGCGTTGCCATCGGCGTCCCAGGCGTGGGCGCCGACACTGCCGAACAGGCGAATGCGCTCACCGATAGGGAAGCCGACGTGGGCGGCGACCTGGGCCGAGTGACCTTCGAAGTCGAGGTTGTCGTCCTTGAACTTGCCGAGGTCGACGATGGCGCCCTCGAATGCCAGGTAACCATTGGCGCGGTAACCGCCGTAGACCTTGTAGCTGTTGTCTTCATCGCTCAAGGCGCTGTCGTCGGTTTCGATGCTGGTCACACCGGCGCCCAGGTAAAAGCCCTTGTCATCGGCGAACGCTGGCAGCGCCAGCAATGACAGCAGGGAAACGAAGGCGAATTTTCGAAATGGCATGTGCAGGGTAGTCCTTGTACGGGTTTGTCAGGTGTGAAGTGTTGGCCGGGAAATTGCCCGGCCCCAATGATTGATAAAAGTCATTAATGCTTATTGCCGTCGCCGCCCTCAGCGGCCCAGGGTCTGTGCTTCGTTGGCAATCGCGAAGTACTTGCGCGCCAGTGCGGCAATGGGCAGCGCGGCAGACTGATTGCCCGGGGAACTGGCGCTGGCATCGAGCCTGATCGCCGAGGCGGGGATGTCGTACCGCTCCAATACGGCGGCAACATAGTCCGCGAAATCAGGGTCGAGGATGTCCTGAGGGGACAGGGGAAGGCGGATGGAGAAGTCTTTGCAGGCCCACAGGTAAACGCTGTAGTCCTCGGCGACCTGGCGTACCACAGCACCTGTCATTTGCTGCACGACCTGGGACGGGACACTGATACCGCCCCGGCTCCAGCGTGGCAGGGCGGTGGCGCCGACCAAGCGGCCTGTGCGCCGGTCAGCGATGGGCTGGTATTTGACTTCCAGCCTTCCTTGAGTTGCACAGCTCGACAAGTCCTGTTGTCTCGCCCACGCCAGATAATGCGCCATCATGGTTTGACCCTGGAGTATTCAGATCGGTTGTTTCAACTCGGGGGGCTGTTCACATGTCCACGAGCCAGGCCAGGGTGATTCCGCACAGATAGACGAAGGTGCACAGCAGTATCTTTTGTTTGAGTGGTAAGTGATTCAAGCGACGGCTGAGCATGCGGGTCTCCTTGGGATAGGGAAATGGAGCAGGGTGGGAGCGCCAGGCGCGCAATGGAAATCATTGATTGTCATTTGCCGGGAGGTCAGTGGTTCATGCAGCGCAGGCGGTCCATTTCGTGGAGGAAGAAGCACAGGGTGTTTTCACTGGGTGTCGCCAACAGGCTGTAGTTGAGCGTGGAACCTTCCTGGACGACGTACTGGCGACGAAAAAACAGCTCCGGGGTTTTTTCGATGGCGAACAGCTCGCGGTCCTGGCTCAGTTTGGCGCGCACCACTTGCACCTGGAGGGCATCGTTGCCCGATTGGGTGATGTCGGCAGTCAGGGTGGCATGACGGAACTTGCCGTTGAGGCTTTCGATGGTCGAGTGGGTCATTCGATTTGCGTTCACCGTGAGGTATTCCTCGGTGTTCAATTGACTCTGGTCATCCAGCCACTGCTGACTCAGGGTGTGAAAGTTGCTGTTGTTCTTGAACGGCACCGGCGAATAGAGCCAGGCCCCGATACAGCCCAGGTTGATCAGGCTCAACAGCAGCCACTGCACGGCGGTTTTTCTCTGCAGGCTCACAGGGTCACCTCCAGGCATTGCGCAAGGAGGCTGGCGAGTGGTTTTTGCTGGGGGTTGAACAGCATATTGCGGGTGCTTTGATCGGCACGAATGCAGGAGATCGAGTAGTTGGAGCGGGACTGGTTGATCCAGACCTGGCCGATCAGATGCTTCGGCAGGTCTTGCAGTTGTTGCTCGAGCGCCGTGTAGAGCGCCCGGGCGGAATCGCGGCTGCTGCCCAGGGTGTTGATGGTCAACTGGTCACGCTGGGTGCTCGCCACTTCGATGCTCGGCGCCTTGGCCGAGAACGTGTAGTGGGCCAGGGTTGCCAGGCACGTGAGCAGGGTCACGGCATAGGCAATCGATAGCCATGCTATGGGCTGTTTCGGTTCGACAGGGGCAGGAACAGGGGCTGGGGCGTCGGCCGTCGGGGCAGGCGCCCTGGGGATTTCCAGCTCGACGGGTGCAGGTGTCGGTTGAATCTGCGGGGTGGTCCCGGCGCTGACATACGCCGGGTTGAAGCGATAGCCACGCCGCGGGATGGTCATCAGGATCTCGTGATCGCGGCTGTCGTTGAGCAGGTTGCGCAGGGAGAACACTACCTGGTTCAAGCTGCCTGAGGCGACCACGCGGTCATTCCAGGTGTGTTCGATAATCTGCTCCCGGGATTTGATGACCCCGGGTTCGGCGAGCAGTAAATCCAGCAGGCGCGATTCGGCCCGCCCCAGGGTGTTGTGCTGAACTTCGCCCAGGGGCGTGGTGATCGATAACCTGGAGTCCTCAGGATTGAACAGGGCCTTGGAGCCGTTTTTCAAGGTGAAAGAATGGCTCATGGTTCGTCCTCTTGAGTACAGGTGTTCGCGACGTTCTGCTGGTCGGCCACAGTCTGGCCAACCAGGGTGGGGTGGCTACAAGGTGTCGGGTCAGTCGGTTGACGCTTGCTTGGCGAAGGCCAGGTCAGCGCGCTCGCGCAATTGTTTGGCCCAGGCATCGAGGGCGGGGTAGGCGTCCTCGACCTTGGTGGCGTCCGCTGGCGAGATTTGCTTGCCCGTGGTGGCGCTGACGGATTGCGCCAGCAACTCGCCGGTCTGGGCATCGCGCATTTCGCTTTCAAAGAAGATGCGCAGGCTTTCATCCCGGGTGCCGGTCAGGTACATGGCACCGCCGATGACAAAACCGATCGGCAGGTACTCGGGAATCGACAGGTCACGCGGGGTGCGTTCGGTGCCGGTGATGGCTGTGCGCAGCATCAGCGCATGGGGTTCCGGGCGACGGGTGACTTCGTAGCCGGCCGTCAGGAACTGATGCTGCAGCGCCTGGTTCAGGTACTTGAGCATGGCGCTGGTATCGGCCGGGCTGCGCGAGAGGTCCTTGCCGGTGAAGTAAAAGCGCGGCGGCTCCAGGTAGACCCGTTTCTGGTAGGTCTGGTTTATTTCAAGACCGGGCTTGACCCACATTTCGCTCTTGGGCCATTGCGGGTCTTTGCTCAACCTTGCGTAGTCGTTGAGGAATCCGGAATGACGTGTGTCGGCGTCGGGCATAGTCGTACAACCGGTTACGGCGAGGAGCAGGACCACTGGAAGCAGGCGAAAGAGGCGTATCACTGGATTACCCATGGGCGGTGGCGAATGAGCCGCGCATGGTGCAGGGCGCCTGGGGGAGGCGCTATCCGAAAACTGCGAGGCCCGATAGCGCTCCCCTGGGCGACTCTAGCTCAAGGTCTACAGGCCCAGTTCAGACAGCCCGGGATGGTCGTCCGGTCGCCGACCCAGCGGCCAATGGAACAGGCGCTGGTGCTCCTGGATCGGCAGGTCGTTGATACAGGCATACCGCTTGGCCATCAGGCCCTGTTCATCGAACTCCCAGTTTTCATTGCCGTAGGAGCGGTACCAGTTGCCCGAGTCGTCGTGCCATTCGTAGGCATAGCGTACAGCGATGCGGTTATCGCTGAACGCCCAGAGCTCCTTGATCAACCGGTAATCCAGTTCCCGGGCCCATTTGCGGGCCAGGAAAAACCTGGCCTGTTCGCGGTCGTTGATGAACTCGGCGCGGTTGCGCCACTGGGTGTCCAGGGTATAGGCCAGCGACACCCGCTCTGGGTCGCGGGAGTTCCAGCCGTCTTCGGCCAGGCGAACCTTGTGCATGGCCGACTCGCGGTTGAAGGGGGGCAGGGGCGGACGAACTTCGGCAGCAGAGGACATAAAGCGGCTCCGGGGCAGGTTGGGGGGGAACAGCAACTGGCTAGGGCGTGAGGCATTCCAGCTGCAATAACTTTCGCGCCATGTCTTGCGCACGATCAGCGGCACTCTGATCACCCGTCACCAGGGCCACGGTGATGGCGCCATCGATCAGGATCAGCAACTGTCTGGCCAGCGCCTGCGGGTCCTGCACGGCATGGTCCAGACACAGGGTGTGCAGGTAGTCGAGCAGCTTGTCTTTATGTGCCTTGGCGACCTGGCGTACCGGGTCCCGGGGGTCGCCGGTCTCGCCACTGGTGTTGATGAACGCGCAGCCGCGAAAGCCTTCGCTGGCGAACCAGGTCTTGAGCACGTCGAATACATTGAGCAGGCGCTCGCCAGCAGTTGGGGCCTGGTCCACCTGGGTGGTGAACCAGTGCATCCAGCGCTGATCGCGACGCTGCAGGGCGGCAACGATCAACGCGTCCTTGTTGGCGAAGTAGCGATAAATGCTTTTGCGCGAGACACCGGCGGTTTTCACCAGCAAGTCCATGCCCGTGGCGGCAATGCCACTTCGGTAGATCAACTTTTCGGTGACGTCGAGGATGATATCGCGGGTGTCGATGCTATTGATTGGGTTCATGAAACAGAGAGTAGAACGATCATTCTCCTTGGTCAATGCTGGATTGGAAATGTCTATTTTTTCGGACATGGTGTAAGCTCGTGGGTTCTTCGGATTCGACCCATTTGCGAGCCCTATGCCGTCGCTTTTCAAACGTTCCCTGCTGCCCAAACTGCGCAGTTTCCCGCTGACCGCCGATGCGGTCACCATCCTTGATGGCGCTGCCGAGTTTCGTCGTTGCCTGCTGGAGCAGATCGCCCAGGCAACCCGGCGCATCTACATCGTCGCGCTGTACCTGCAACACGATGAAGCCGGCCAGGAAATCCTCGATGCCTTGCACGCCGCCAAAGCCGCGCGTCCGGAGCTCGACGTGGTGGTTGTGGTGGACTGGCTGCGGGCCCAGCGCGGCCTGATCGGTGCCGGTAAACAGCCGGGCAACTCGGCCTGGTATCAGCAGATGACCCGCGACCACGCCAGCGAAGTGCCGGTGTATGGCGTTCCGGTCCAGACCCGCGAGCTGTTCGGCGTGTTGCACCTCAAGGGTTTCGTGATCGACGACTGCGTGATCTACAGCGGCGCCAGCCTGAACAACGTCTACCTGCACAAGTTCGACAAGTACCGCTTCGATCGTTATCACCTGCTGCGCAACCGCGCGCTGGCCGACTCCATGCAACACCTGGTGCAACACGGGCTGATCACCTCCAAGGCGGTACACCGCCTCGACTTGCCGAACCTGCCGAGCACCCGCAGCCTGCGCCACGACATTGGCGACCTGCGCAGCCGCCTCAAGCATGCAGCCTACGACACCACCGCCGGTGACGTGATCAAGGGTGGCCTGTCGGTGAGCCCGCTGCTGGGGGTGGGCAAGAACAACCCGCTGAACCGGGTGATTTGCGAACTGATTGCCAGTGCCCAGCAGCAACTGACCATCTGCACGCCGTACTTCAACCTACCCTTGCCGGTCACCCGCGAGATCAACCGGGCCTTGGCCCGTGGGGTGAAGGTCGATATCGTGGTCGGCGACAAGACCGCCAACGACTTTTATATCCCGCCGAGCGAGCCATTCCGGGTCATCGCCGCGCTGCCGTACCTCTACGAGATCAGCCTGCGGCGCTTCGCCAAGCGGCACCAGCGGGTGATCGACAGCGGGCTGTTGAACCTGCATCTGTGGCGTGACGGTGACAACACCTATCACCTCAAGGGCATGTGGGTCGACGAGCGCTACACCTTGTTGACCGGCAACAACCTCAACCCGCGGGCATTTCGCCTGGACCTGGAAAACGCCTTGTTGATCGATGATCCCAAGGCCGAGTTGCAGGCGCCTCGTCGTCGCGAGCTGGCGGAGATTTTCCGTAATACCAGCCGCATCGAGCGTTATCAGCAATTGGAGACGTTGCTGGAGTACCCGCCTGACGTCAGCAAGTTTCTGCGTCGGGTCAGCCGGGTACGGATCGAGCGTCTGCTTTATCGCATCCTCTGAGGCTCAGCGTGGCTTGCGCGAGGGCCACACCGCCACCAGCACCAGCAGGGCCGCTGCGCACAGGTAGGGCAGGCGTGGTTCCAGGGCATAGATCAGGGTGGCGGCCAAGGGTCCGATGACCACGCCAAACCCCTGGGCGGCACCGATGCTGCCGGCCGTGGCGCCTTGCTCGGAAGCCTCCACGGCATTGGCGGCCAGGGCGGCGAAGGACGGGAAAATCCAGCCCATGCCCGCTGCAGAGACAAAAAAGCACAGCCACAGGCCCCAGGCGGTGTGGGCGAACATGCTGCCGGCATAGCCGCACGCCGCAATCAGCGCGCCGATGCGGATCAGGCGCTGCGGCGACCAATCCAGTTTGCGCACGATCAACTGAGAGCAAATCAGCGCCAGGCCGACCATGGTCAGGGCGATGCCGGCGGTTTGCGCCGCTTCGGATGGGCCCATACCCAATCGGTCGATGGCGTAGAAGCCGACGGTGATCTGTGCGATCGACACACACAGCATGGCCACGAAGGCCACGGCCATTGGCCGGCGCAGGCGCGGATCGTTGAGGCGCACGCTGCGCGGGGCTTGCTTGAGGTGCAGTTCCTGGCCCTTGAGCTTGAATCGCAGCACCAGGAATGCCAGCAACGGCAACAGCGCCATGGCGTAGAACGGCAGGCTCAGGCTATAGCGCGACAGCAGGGCGGCGATCGCCGGGCCGATTACCAGGCCACAGGCGTTGGCGGCGCCCAGCGAGGCCATGGCGGGGGCGCGGTACCGG
>Ga0067045_1003600_pt1 | contig 17949 bp, 15 predicted proteins | sample TerdegcTABiofilm_FD_59184 | JGI IMG/M metagenome (GOLD analysis project Ga0067045, IMG submission 59184) | Combined Assembly of (Gp0054472, Gp0054536) Wastewater bioreactor microbial communities from Singapore -Terephthalate degrading... | reverse complement strand
TCTGAATAAGCGCTACAGGTCAATCTGATTTGAATCTGAAATGAGACTGCTGCTTGCGCCCATGGAAGGGCTGCTGGATTTTGTGTTGCGCGATGTGCTGACCCGGGTGGGCGGCGCGGATCGCTGCGTGTCCGAGTTCATTCGCATCAGCGGCTCCCTGCTGCCGGACAAGGTCTATCTGCGCACCATGCCCGAGCTGCGCTACGGCAGCCGGACGCTGGCCGGAGTGCCGGTGCGGGCGCAGTTGCTGGGTTCTGACCCCGTCAGCATGGCCGAAAACGCGGCCAATCTGGCGCGTCTGGGGCCCGAGGGCATTGATCTGAATTTCGGCTGCCCGGCCAAGGTGGTCAACCGCCATGGCGGTGGTGCATCGCTGCTGCAGGACCCCATGCAGATTGCCCGCGTGGTCGAAGCCGTGCGCAAGGCGGTTCCGGCGCAGCTGCCGGTATCGGCCAAGATGCGGCTGGGTTTCAACGACCGGGCGCTGATGACCGAGTGCGCCCAGGCCATGGAAAGCGGCGGAGCCTGCGAAATCGTCGTCCATGCACGCACCAAGCTGGATGGCTATCGCCCCCCGGCCTACTGGGAGGAGATTCCGCGCATCCGCGAGGCGGTGGGCGTGAATGTGGTGGCCAATGGCGAGATCTGGACCGTGGAGGAGGCCTTGCGCTGCCGCGAAGTCTCGGGTTGTGACGATCTGATGCTGGGACGCGGCATCGTGGCCGACCCGGGTCTGGCAATGGCGGTGCGCCGCGCCGTGGAGCAGGGCAGTGGCACGGCGGCGGCGGGCATTGATTGGCTTGAGCTGGTGCCCCAGGTGCAGCGTTTCTGGCATATGGTCTGCGAGGATCTGGAGCCGCGTCAGCGTGCAGGTCGTCTCAAGCAATGGCTCAATCTCATGCGCAGACGCTTTCCCGAAGCCGAGCAGGCCTATCAGGAAGTGCGCACCCAGACCGATCAACGCGCCATCAGCGATTGGGTGCAGGCGCTGCCGCTGCGCGATCTGCAGCAGGAATGGGCCTGGCCGCAGTCCGTGTCTAAAGCAGACTGTCCGGAGCCAGAGGCCCGAGCAGCTGCAGCATGAGGCGCAGTCCGAGGCTGGCATCGGGCTCCGAGTAGGAGTCCTCGAGACCGCTTTCCTGGGGGGCGCGCCAGACCAGCTTTCCCTTGGGGTCCAGGTCCACCCGCCAGCTGTTTTCGGGCAGGCTTTCGTCGATGCTGTCGCTGGCCAGCTGGCTGAAGCGGCGGCTGCCGATCAGCACGGCGATCTCGGTGTTCTGCAGCTGTGAGCGCATGTCCAGATTCATGGAGCCCACGGCGACCAGGCGCCCGTCCATGACCAGCAGCTTGGTGTGCAGCATGGCCCGCGAAGCCCCGGCGCTGCCCCCGCTGGAGCCCGTGGTGCCTGCGCGCAATGCGGAGCGTACATTGGCTGCTTCGCTGCGCATTTCATGCAGTTCTATGCCCATCTCCAGCAGCGCCTTGCGATGACGCGCATAGCCGGCATGGGCCAGCGGCGCATCGTTGGAGGCCAGGGAATTGGTCAGCACCCGGATGCGCACGCCCTTGCTGCGCGCGGCGCGAAAGGCATCCATGATCTCCGGCCCCGGCACGAAGTAGGGCGAAACCACCAGCAGGTCCTGCCTGGCGGAGCGGATCAGTGCCAACAGACCATCGACCACCGATTCGGCATTCAGCGCCGGCGTGGCCGAGGAGGGCAGGCTGTGGGCGTCGTCCGCCTTGAGCACGGCTGTTCCGACGGGCTCGCTGGCCGCCGATCGTTCCGCACCTTCGACGGGAATCTTGGTCGGGCTGTCCGCCAGCACCATGGCCTGGGCCCAGATCCATGGGATCCGGTTCAGATTCATGGACTTGTCCTCGGACTCCGGTCCTGCGATTCCGGTGCCCGGGGCTGGCGCGGCTTCGGTTTTGGCGTCTTCCTGTTCGAACTGCGTCTTGAGCTTGAGCAAATCCGGCTCGCTGATCAGCGACTGCACGGGGTAGGCGCGCACATTGTTCCAGTAGCGGTCGAAGCTGCGCGACAAATCCTTGACGACGGGGCCGCCGGCCAGGACATCGAGATCGACAAAATTGCCCACATTGGAGGCGTCAAAATAGGCATCGCCCAGGTTGCGTCCGCCGATCACGGCCAGGGTGTTGTCGGCCACGAACAGCTTGTTGTGCATGCGCTGCTGGGCGCGCTGAAAGTCGGTCAGCAGCGTCCAGGCCCGGCCGATGGTGGAGGCGCGCGAGCCGGCCAGCGGGTTGAACATGCGCATCTCCACATTGGGCACAAAAGCCAGGCGCATGACCTGCGCGTCGGGCCCGGTGCTGTGAAAATCGTCCAGCAGCACGCGTACGCGCACGCCGCGCCGGGCCGCCTGCACGACGGCGCGCAGCAGTCGCCCGGTGCTTTGGTCTGCATGGATGGCGTAGTACTGCAGATCCAGCGTTTTCTGTGCGTTTTCCACCAGTGCCATGCGGCTGCTGAGCGCATGCCTGGGGCCGGAGATCAAGGCAAAAGCCGAGGCATCGGGCTTGGCCTTGGCAGGCCGGGTCTGGGAGATGAACAGGCCCAGGTCCGTGCTTTGGGGTTGGCTCAGGGCCATGCTGACGGGGCGCTCCACATGCTTGGGCAGCGGTGCCGCGCAACCCGTGAGCAGCATCACGACAAAAGCGCCGGCAAGCAGTGCCGGACACTTGGGCCGCCGCAACGGCTGCAGGCGTGACGATGTAGAGATAGGAGCCGTCATTGCTGCTTTGTAACCCATGATGACCGAGTTCACATGTCGGACACAGACTGCGCTAGAACTGCTCTCGGCCCTGGATTCTGGCAACAATGCGCAGATCCGGTCCCATGCGGGCGACATCATGGAACTCCAGTGGCAGGCCTTGCTCCAGGCTGTCGAGCGGGCCGAAGTTGGCAATGCCCATGGCTCCCGTGCCCAGCAGCTTGGGGGCTTGATAGAAGAGGAGCTCATCGACCAGACCTTCGCGAATCAGTGAGCCGTTGAGTTTGAAGCCTGCTTCCACATGCAGCTCATTCGTGCCGCGCTGGGCCAGATCGCGCAGCAGGGCTGCCAGATCGACCTTGCCCGCTGCATTCGGCATAGCAATAACCGTAGCACCTAGCGCTCGCAGTTTCTCGATCTTGGACTGGTTTATGCTGCAGGTGTATATGAAGCAACCGCTAGGTGCTTTCAAAACATGAGCGTCCGGCGGGATGTCCAGCTTGCTGTCCACCACCGCAATACGCGGCTGGCGTGGCGTGGGCTGGTCGCGCACGTTCAGGCGCGGGTTGTCTTCCAGCACCGTGCCTATGCCGGTCAAGATCGTGCAGGCGCGGGCACGCCAGGCATGTCCATCGGCGCGGGCGGCCGCCGAGGTGATCCACTGGCTTTGACCATTGTGCAAGGCCGTGACGCCATCCAGCGAGCTGGCCGCCTTCATGCGCACCCAGGGCGTGCCGCGAATCATGCGGCTGAAAAAACCGATATTGAGCTCGCGTGATTCGGCTGCGCCGGGACCAATCTCCACATCAACACCCGCGGCGCGCAGCCGCTCGAAGCCCTGGCCGGCCACTTGCGGATTGGGATCCGTCAGCGCCCCCACCACCTTGGCTATGCCGGCTGCGATCAAGGCGTCGCAGCAGGGGCCGGTACGGCCATGGTGCGAGCAGGGCTCCAGCGTCACATAGGCCGTGGCGCCGCGCACATCTTTGCCCTTGGTCGCCGCATCGCGCAATGCCATCACCTCGGCGTGCGGGCCGCCGGCCTGCTGGGTAAAGCCCTGGCCGATGATACGGTCCGAGGCATCGACGATCACGCAGCCGACGCGCGGGTTGGGTGAGGAAAGAAAAAGCGCCTGAGCAGCCTGCTCAAGCGCCTTGTTCATATAAAAATTATTCATCTTGTCTGATGCTCGAGCGTGAATGGCGTTATGTTGTCAATACGCACGGTTTAGCTGGAAGAGCTGGAGTTGCAGCTCCTATCAGTTGACGGCTTACAGGCTCGCGTTCGTCCTGTTCTGGCCACGATGACCAAGCGCGTTTCTTCATCAGCAGTAGTGCTTGAGATGTCATTGCGCTTGATGGTCAAGGCCACATTGGCCAATGTGTTGCTGCTTGGAATGCTGCGTGCAAACCCCGAACCATTAAAGCCGATATGCGGTGTGGGGGATGTGGCGACTGCAGCGCTATTGTTGCCGCTAATTGTGAGGAAACTCGACACCGCTGGCTCGCTGAGCACCAGCATGTCCGTTCCTGCGTCGTAGCTATCATTTCCGTTGAGGTCTACATACACTCGCCAGCCTCCGCTCCAGTTGCTGGTGTTGATGGGAATGACGTAGGCGTTGCGGCCTGTTTTCATGGCTTCGCCACGTGCACTATTAATGGCTCCGACTAGTTTGTTGGCAAGAGATGTCAATTCGGAGTTGCGTTGAAAGCTGATGAAGCTGGGTGCGGCCACCACTAGAAGTACCGCTGCCACGGCAAGTGTGCTCATCAGTTCGACGAGTGTGAATCCGTCAGTTTGGTTGCGCTTACATGGCTTCATGGCCAGCATAGTCTTGGGTTGGATGATGCTGCTGATCCTGTGCAGGTCTTGCTTCCAGATGTTGTTAGTTCTAAAACATTGACCGCAGGGTCTGAGCGAATTGGGGTGGCCACCGCTTTCACGCAAGTGGCGATGGAAAGCGTACCTCCAGATCCATCTGGGCAGTTTGTCGCAGACAGGATGTAGCTTGCGTTGGCCAAGTTGTCTCCGGCAAATGTCTTGAACGGCACGCTGGAGGGGGTGACGCCTCCACAAGCAGAGGAGGGGGATGGCGCTGCGGCTGTAGCGGCTCCAGTGCTGGAGTTGGTTGTGAATCCGGCGTAGCAGTTGCGCTGGGTCATGTAGCGCTCCTGCTGTTGTACTAACTCGGCGAGAGCGGCGCGGGCTTGGGCTCGTCGGCCTTTGAGGATGGAGTCTGTGTAAGCAGGGTAAGCAACTGCTGCCAGAATGCCGATGACAGCAACGACGACCATGAGCTCAATCAAGGTGAAGCCGCGCTGGTTTGTTTTTCTATTCATGGCGTTCAATTCTTCATGTCTTGGTAGTTATGGATCTGGCGCCAGCTTAGGCGGCCAATTGTCTGCGCGATCTGGGTTGCCTGACCGCTGGCACTGGCACCTGATTGGCCAATGTTAAGACCTCGCTGGGTGATGGTTCGAACACGGCGTCCTGTGCTATCGCTTGCGCTGACGGTGGTTTCATCCTGATTGACGAAGAAGATTGCAGGACCTAGTACGCCGACATTGGATGGAATGTATGCTCCTGCACCGGTTGCAATATTTAGTGAGTAGGCATTTCCACTGCCCTGGTTGTTGGTGCAAGCGCCTGCGGTTGCACCTGGAGAGCCCGGAATAAGGGTGTTGAAGGCGGCATTCAGCAGACCAATATTAGAGATGGCACTAACGGACTTCTCTCCTGCAACGGGGAAGTCGAAGTACCAGCCGGATCGTTGGGAGCTGTCCGAGGTGGAGCTTGCTCTTCCCCAAGTGAAGGCCGGCACTGAAATGGTTTTGGTTGTGGAGTTGACCGTGGCTACAGCCAGCCGACCTCGGTCGGTAATGACACTGGCTGAAGCGGGAGAGTTGTCCTTGGTTGTGCTGCCGTTATCGTAGACAACGTAAAAGCTATTGGTCGTTGTAGAAATTTTGTCCGACGCTTCAAGGAATTTTCCGGTGCCGAACGCTACATAGAAAGTCTCAATGCCATTGACTTTGGGGCCTGAAAAGATTGTTGGAGCAGCTGTGATGGGTTGAACCTTCGGTGTGCTACTGCCGTCTCTTGCAATGTAGAAGGGGTAGGGTTGAGGGCTACCGCTGGTGCCTTTATTGAAGTAGGACAGGGCGTTAAGATTCCAGTTGGCCGGAGTTTTACCGCTGAATGTCAGCTTCCAGAGATTGCCGTGAAGGTCGCCAGCATAAATGTCGGTGACTTCGCCATTGCTTCCATAAAGCGGTGTGAAATTGGTTAGCCCTGTTGCATTGGTTGACGTCAGCGTGCTATCTGCTGGCAGGGGGATCTTGTAATAGTTCGTGCCCTCGGCCCAAGAGGCTGTCGGCTGTTTGTCCAGCGCTAGAAGGAACAACGCCGGGTTTCCTGTGCTGCTGAAAGGACCTCCCGTGGTTTCTGGCCGGTAGTTGTTTACGCCACTGCCCACTACGGCAAACCAGCGGTAGGTCGCAGAGCCTGTCCCATCGTCAGTTCTGAGCTTTAGAATCTGGGGTTGACCAGTAACTTGCCCCATGTCGGAGTCATTGGCACGGGTGAATTCCCACATAACGTTGTTGGCGGTAAAGCTGCTTGGGTTGGATACATCTAGAGCAAAGACACCGGAACCTCCGCCTCCCGTGCCTCCAACCAGAACGGTTTTCCAGTCTGTCGAAGCTCCCGACGAAGCAACTTGAGCCTCGCCTACAGTCAGGGGCGCATCGACATAGCTTTGGTGGTTGTTCGTGAACTCGGGCTCAGCCAGTGCTGACAAGCGGGGGCCCAGCCAGCTTGGAATATAGGCAAACAGCTCATTACCATTGTTGGCGTTGAAAGCGTGCAGCATCCCGTCGTTAGCTCCTGCAAATACAGCTGCAGTTCGGTTGTCGTAGCTGGTGCGGAAAGCGGTATAGCCTGTGCCGGAATAGGCTTTGCTTGGTGCTCCTGAATACACAACGTTGGAGTTGCTGATGTCCCCCAGTAATGTGCTGCGTACCCGGAATGGGTTGCCTTCCAGGCTGCGGTCTCCACGCAAAAAATTAAGGCGTTGCTGACCTTTGGCATCGGCGGTGCTACTGGGGCTGGCCTTGCTCAACTGGGACTGCAAGGTTGAATTGATGGTGTCCCAAGTGAATGCAGTTGCTGGAGGGTTGGATGTCGAGGAACCTGTGCCGACAAAGATATTTCGGTTAACGGCTGGGGACGTCATAGTCGTCAGTCGTTCGGAGGCACGCCACAGTGGCGCAGAGACCGATACCTGATTATTGGAGCCCACCACAATTGGCTCAGCAACCACGTCCCCACTCCAATTGCTGGTGTCGAAGTTGGCTGAGTAGATGACTGACCCATTGGTGCTGGTTACTGTACTAGATGGCGTGGCCACACCGGCAATACTGCGTGCAGAGGTCGATGCGCGGCTAAAGATTTCATCGAATGCATTTAGTACATCGCGAGCTTTACTTTGTAGGTAGTAAGAAGATGCCTCGCCAGGAGTAGCGGATTTTTGCCATACGTTGTTGTCGTTTGTCCCATCCTGACGCTTGAATGGATTGCCGTAGGTGTTGTAAGGGCGGCTTCCAGGATTTGAGGGGTCGCTTTCAAAGCCACCGTATTTGGCTGCCATGAAGAACTGGTTGCTAAAGCGTCGAGTGTTGTCGTTGTTTTGTGCACCGTTTTCGTTTACGTCAAATAGATAGGTCTTGATGCGCAGGCCTGGACGGCGTTTAGTGGCAGGAGTGGGAGTACTTCCATTTGCTAGAAGAGGATTGGCAGCCCCTGTAGTCCAGTCGTTACCTCGGATGTCATGTGTATGTGCCCAATAGGCGTATCCCATGATCTGACTGGTTTGTGAGCTACTTGGAACGCTGTTGTTCGCGCCGTTTGGATTGCCTGTGGTACGTGAAGCCCCTTGACCGTCCAGGTAGTTGCTCGAGGCATTGGTTTCAAACGAGCGCACAGTTCCATGCCAGTCTCGGAAGTTGGGGACGTTGGAGGTCTTATTGTCGGTGGTTGGGATATTGCGCCAATTGCCATCGTGGGTGTTGATGTCGCCAATCACCACAATATTGCTCTTGAGGCAGGAGTAGTCCGCAGTATCGCTGCGAGCGCCGCCATAAGGATCTTCGGGCCAACTGGTGTAAACCGGGAACCCATCCTGCATATCGGTTGTGATATTGCTGACAGCATCAGGCGTTGGTGCAAGGCCTTGCAAGTAACGCAGACTTTGGTAGTACATCTCACCCACGGGGTCATAGCGCTTGTAACGCCCAGGAGTAGGCCCGGTTCTGCCAAATTTATTCAAATAATTGATAACGCCGCTGATATTGAGCGGGTCATTTTCTGGGTTGGCTGCGAATACTCCAGTATTTGCATCCCATTCGGCTTTTGGGTTGCCTCCTGTGGGGGTGTTGTCCTGTCCTTGAACGTCATAGGTCTTGTTGCCCACATATTTCATGGGTGCACGCAAGACACCGCCATAGCGTCCATTGTTGTAGCTGGCAGTCTGGTCCATCAGGTAGCCGAAAGCAGCAAGACGAAGCTGGTCGCTGTATTTTTGGATGACGCCGGTAGGCTTGTAATTTCCGTTGGGGTACTGGCGACACAGGTTGTAGTCACGAGCATCCTGCAGGGTACCGCTGCTGGCGTTGCAGACCTGAACGCGGGAGTAGAAAAAGCCATCGGTATTCAAGGTGTTGGCTGTGCTTGCAGGGGACCATGAGCCCGTGTAGGGCACCAGATAGCAGGCCTTGGCTGTGCCGCTGATAGGGTCGCCAAAGGTGGTGTTGCTGCAGGAAATTCTTCCGTTGGCTGGAGCCCGAAACCATTTATTGGAGGCGCCATACCAGATTTCCTGGGTGCCTGTGGTGGTGCAGGTGCCGTTTTCACTAGCACAGGGAGTATTGGGAACCGGTAGCGATGTGCCTGATGTGATGGGGCCGATTCCGTTGATCGCCGCAGTGAGGGTGTAGGAGCTTGTGTTGGTGCACACGCCGTCTTGGGTTCTGGTCGTGCCGAAATAAATGCGATTGAGTGTGTTGGCTACATAGATGTCGTTGTTGCCCGCAGCTGCCACCATTTTTTGAGGTACAGCCCCTCCGTAGGTGCCGTTGGCAACCAAATTCCTCTTCAGCTGTTTGGCTTGAAAATTGCTAGTGTTCCACATGCAAATCGGATCGCCATTGGGCAAGACCGCGCGTTGAAGAATCGTTAGCGAGGGTGTGTCGATATAGCGGTCACCACCCGACAAGGCTAGGCGCAACATGTCGATGGCCGAACTGCTGGACCAGTTTAAAAAATTGCCGCTGAAGGCATCGGCGCACTTGCGTCCCGTAGCTTTGCCCACGCGGTCAAAGCGTTTGTAGTCTGCTTTTACAAATCCTGTTGGAATAGCTTCCGTTGGTGCATCGTTATAGTTGTAGCAGGCCTCGGCGTCGTAATAGCCCAGGTATTCGGTGTCAGGGCTGTAGGTGTCGTCAGTGCTGCCGGTGGTGACGTATTGAGCGCCAACAGTGGGGAACTCTACCGATAGGGCCAGAGCCATGGTCGGCTTGTCCACGGTAGTGGCTGCGTAAAGTGGCTCTGTCGCTAATGTGACGGCGGGGATGCTGGGAGGTGTGCTACTGCCAATTGCAATAAACGAAGCTACCGCAGCCAGTAAAGCACAAGACCCAGCGATCCAGACGCGAGATTTATTTTGTAGCCAGTATTTCCAGGAAATTTTTTTTAGAGGCGAGGTCAACATTGCTGTATTCATGGGGGCCTCTTAATTTCGGTAAAGCATTTGCATTACGGCCTGAGTTTCCGGGTTTGGACCGAACCCCATTGCAGTTACGCGATAAATATATTTGACGTCGGTTGGTTTGGCTGTGCGCGACTGGTCCGGGTCTGAAATGGCTTCGATTACATAGCGCGGTGGTTTTGCAGGCTGAATGCCGGCGCTACCAGAAGGGAAAGTTCTGCTAGTAAAGGTGCCTAGAGCTGTGGTTGCCGCGTCATTGCCTGTGGCCGTGAAATCTACCATGAGCCATGCTGGCTTGATATTTGTGCCCGCTGCATTCAGGGTGCAAAGACCACGCGTTTGACCGCTGTTACCACAATTTTGTACAAATTTCGCAATATCGGTTTTGCCTAATGAAAAAATGTTATTGCGGCGTGCAGTTGAGGTGGCTGGAAGACCTTCAATATCAAACTCGGCATCGATCAATGCCGCTTCGGCAGATTGCCACGCAATCTGGTTGTCGCGGTCATTGCGTGAGCTGCGTTCACCCATCATGGAAATCTGAATTCCGCTGATACCTAAAATAGAGACCACCACCAAAATAAGCAAGACGACGATTAATGAAGCACCGGTTTGTGAGTGTGGGCTGAATGAAAAGATATTTTTCTCTTGCATGTCAGATATCCCCCTGGAAGTTGCGCAGATGGACAGTGAAGGTGACGACCTGACGAAGGCGGCCATCTGCGGTGGGGGTAAAGGTGGTGTTTGGATCGGAAGAGCTAGCGAAGGCGGAACCAATTGCTCCGGAGGACGAGGCCTTGGCTGAGCCAAGTGGGTAAAACGTCTGGCTTGTACGGTCCAGTGCAGAGCCGGGGGCTCCACGTAGCACTAGTCCGATGCGCAGGCTGCGTACCCGTTGCCAGTTGGCATAGGTGGCGAGATCATTGTCAGCGACGGTTAATTGGTCCGCGCGGAGATAGCGTTCAGGGACCGAGTCCGCTGCAGTGGCGATGGGGACTGTTGTGTTGCCTGGAGTGACACCGTCAACACCGTAAAGCACTTGGAAATTCTCAACGCCGCTGACTAAAGGCTGTGTGTCATAAGGAGCGCTGCCGGTCGTTGAGCGTGAGCACATCAACGCAGGCTCTCCATCAGTGCCAATGCCAACATGCAAGATGCTGATGAGCCGATCATCGCGGGCCGTGGGGATTGCGGTGGGTGCAATGCCCATGCAGTCGATCATCGTGCCGTCTGCTGCCGGGGAACCTTCTGTAGCTGTGCTGGTTTGGAAGCGTAAAACCAAGATGTCACTGCCATAAGCCACAGATCCATTGGCTCGGGAGGTTCCCTCATACCAAGCATTGTTGCTGGTACGTGATGCGTTATTCATGCCATAAATATTGGGCTCAGGGTTGTCTGTTACCCCCTTCGTATTTGCGGTTCTAGTGGTCGCGGCATATTGCAAGCTTTTGAAACCAACTTGCACGCCAATTCGCTGTAAAACGTCTTGTACAAATCGACCGTTGTCGCGTAGTTGGGATGCGGCATCCACATTGCTAAAGCCTTGACGAGCAACGACCAAAGCACTTGCAGCAGCCAGGGCAATGAGCAGGCCGAGCCCCATGGCAACCAATAACTCGATCAAGGTTAGACCCTGTTGAGCAAGGCGCCGATGCCGGAAAATGCTACTTTTTGGGCGTGATAGATGAATGAAATTCATACGCTGCTTCCGCTGGTCACTGGAAGAACCAGGTTGGGACGGGAGGTTGTGTCTGAAGCCTGATTAAAAGAGGCGGTGCCGGTTTTGCTGCGGTCGGTGCTGCTTTGAGTCCAGCCGATCTTGATAAAAATAATCTCGTTTGCTGTGCTCGGGGTGCAACTCCATTGCGGTAGCCCGTTGCTGTCGTAAGGCGCTCCATCAAGGCATACGGAGATGCGGGCACCGGGAAGGGTTGCATCAACGCGGGTCAGCCAGTCGGTCATCTGAGCGCTTGCCACGTCGGTCGTGCTGCTGCAGGAGCTGCCGACGCTGAGGCAGTAGCTGGCGGTGCTTGGAGCAAGGCTGCCAACGGCAAATGTGCCCAAATAGGGATTGGTCGCAGTAGTAGTCAATACAGCTACCTGCTTGTTGCCGCGCATCATCTCTGCTAATTCACGGGCCAAGGAGGTCGCTTGGCTTTGAAGGCGCGCTTCGCGATTGGCTTGTATTGCGAAGGCCTGCATGCCGACCATGCCTAGCAAGCCGAACGAGAACACAATAATTGCGACCAAGACCTCAATCAGAGTGAAGCCTCTGTCGTAGGCGGATGAGCGAATCTTGCGCAAACGGCTTGAGTACAGGCTTGCAGGTTTCATGTAACCAATGGTACTTGAGCGTGAGTTTTCTGATGCAAAGGACTGCGCCGCTCATATACCGAAATGAACCGCTGGTACGTTCTGCAGCAGTCACTTTTAGTTCAATTCTTATGCGCGGCTCAACTCCGATCCAAACTCGAAACCTTCATTTGAAGAGATTTGAAGAGACTTGAGGGCTAAGCAGCTCGTTGATGGAGCAGCTTTCATTTGCTGAATCAGGCTTGCTGGCGCTCATCGTTTTCTGGCATATCCCGCACATGCCCCGGAATTGGGCCTTCCCTGGCATTCCCGGTACAGTCGGCGGTCGCGTTCGGCGGTGGTTTCCTCTGAGCTGCTGCGGGTGTGCTGGATCTTGACCTTGTTGCTTCGCTTTTTGGCAGCCTTGTGGCTGCGCTCTCCGTCAGCATTGGCGGCGAGCGCTGGCAGGCTGGCAAATGCGAGGGCTGTGAGGGCGGCGCTGCAGACCTGGGCAAGCGAACGGCGTCTCAGAAATCTGACCATGGCGTGTCCTTGACGGGAGTGGATGGGCCCATTGTCAGAGTCGGCTTCATGGATAGGCAAGCGGGTTTGCCTGCCTTGGTCCAAAGGCTAGCCCTGCGGTTGCATCGGGAATAAATCAGCTCTTGATATAATCGCCAAGTTTTGCATGGTGCAAGACGCACGCTGAGACCTTTCCAGTCTTGGCGCAAGTAACCAAGGTGCTCCCCGCTGAGTGCCAAATCCTAAGGAAAACAAAATGATTGCTGCCGATAAGAAGGCTGAAGTTGTCAAGGCCAATGCCCGTTCCGAAAACGACACTGGTAGCCCCGAAGTGCAAGTGGCTCTGCTGACAGCTCGCATCAACGAACTGACTCCCCACTTCAAGGCTAACGCCAAGGACCACCACGGTCGTCGCGGTCTGCTGCGCATGGTGAGCCGTCGCCGCAAGCTGCTGGACTACCTGAAGTCCAAGGACGCTGACCGCTACACAGCACTGATCGCCAAGCTGGGCCTGCGCAAGTAAGCACGGTGAAAGATCGAAACGCCTGAGTTAGATTGCCTAGCTCAGGCGTTTTTTACTTCGGAGTTCGCAAAACAGAGCGAAGCTGTGTCATTCCAGTGCTGCACTGCGTGCTGCAATTTGTATAGCGCGTAGCGCAGCACTGGAATGGCATCGTGTTCTGTTTGCACTCCAAATCAAGACTGGATAAGCGCATCCAGCTATTCATGAAGGAGTCAATATGACCATGTTCAACAAAGTTACCAAGACCTTCCAGTGGGGCCAGCATACGGTCACCATGGAAACCGGCGAAATCGCCCGTCAGGCCTCCGGCGCCGTGCTGGTNAACATCGACGACACNGTGGTGCTGGCCACTGTNGTGGGNTCCAAGATCGCCAAGGCCGGCCAGGACTTCTTNCCCCTGACCGTTGACTACATCGAGAAGACTTATGCNGCCGGCAAGATCCCCGGCAGCTTCTTCAAGCGCGAAGCCAAGCCTTCCGAGCTGGAGACTCTGACCTCGCGTCTGATCGACCGCCCCATCCGTCCCCTGTTCCCCGAAGGCTTCTACAACGACGTGCATGTGGTCATCCACACCATTTCGTTGAACCCCGAAGTCGACGCCGACATCGCTGCCATGATTGCTGTCTCCGCTGCTCTGGCAGTGTCGGGTCTGCCTTTCAACGGTCCTATTGGCGCAGCCCGCGTGGGTTACATCAACGGCGAATACGTGCTGAACCCCGGTCAGACCCAGCGCAAGGATTCGCAGATGGATCTGGTCGTTGCCGGCACCGAATCCGCCGTGCTGATGGTGGAGTCCGAAGCCCAGCAACTGCCTGAGGAAGTGATGCTGGGCGCCGTGGTGTTCGGCCACGAGCAAGGCAAGATCGCGATCGACGCCATCCATGATCTGGTGCGCGAAGGCGGCAAGCCCGCATGGGACTGGACTGCTCCCGCCAAGGACGAAGCGCTGATCGCCAAGGTGGTCGAGCTGGGTGAAGCCAAGCTGCGCGCCGCTTACCAGGAGCGCAACAAGCAGGTGCGTACCCTGGCTTGCCGCACGGCCTACGCCGACGTCAAGGCTGCCTTGACCGAGCAAGGCGTGGCGTTCGACGGCGTCAAGGTTGAAGGCATGCTGTTCGACATCGAAGCCGGCATCGTGCGTTCGCAGATCCTGGCGGGCGAGCCCCGTATCGACGGCCGTGACACCCGTACCGTGCGCCCCATCGAGATCCGCTCCTCGGTGCTGCCCCGCACCCACGGCTCCGCGCTGTTCACGCGTGGTGAAACCCAGGCCCTGGTGATCTCCACGCTGGGTACCGAGCGCGATGCCCAGAAGATCGACGCACTGGCTGGCGAGTTCGAAGACCGCTTCCTGTTCCACTACAACATGCCTCCCTTTGCCACCGGCGAAGTGGGCCGCATGGGCTCGACCAAGCGCCGTGAAATCGGCCACGGCCGTCTGGCCAAGCGCGCTCTGGCCGCTTGCCTGCCGACCAAGGAAGAGTTCCCCTACACCATCCGCGTGGTGTCGGAAATCACCGAGTCCAACGGTTCCTCGTCCATGGCTTCGGTCTGTGGCGGCTGCCTGTCCATGATGGATGCCGGCGTGCCCATGAAGGCGCATGTGGCCGGTATCGCCATGGGTCTGATCAAGGAAGACAACAAGTTCGCCGTGCTGACCGACATCCTGGGTGACGAAGATCACCTGGGTGACATGGACTTCAAGGTGGCCGGTACCACCAACGGCATCACCGCCCTGCAGATGGACATCAAGATCCAGGGCATCACCAAGGAAATCATGCAGGTCGCCCTGGCTCAGGCCAAGGAAGCGCGCATGCACATCCTGGGCAAGATGCAGGAAGCCATGGGCGAAGCCAAGGCCGAAGTCTCCAGCTTCGCGCCCAAGCTCTACACCATGAAGATCAACCCCGAGAAGATCCGCGACGTGATCGGCAAGGGCGGCGCCACCATTCGTGCGCTGACCGAAGAGACCGGCACCCAGATCAACATCGAGGAAGACGGCACCATCACCATTGCCGCCACCGATGGCGCCAAGGCCGAAGCCGCCAAGCTGCGCATCGAGCAGATCACGGCCGAAGTCGAGATCGGCAAGATCTACGAAGGCCCCATCGTCAAGATCCTGGAATTCGGTGCCCTGGTCAATCTGCTGCCCGGCAAGGACGGTCTGCTGCACATCAGCCAGATCGCCCACGAGCGCGTGGAAAAGGTCACCGACTACCTGCAAGAAGGTCAAGTGGTCAAGGTCAAGGTTTTGGAAACCGACGACAAGGGTCGTGTCAAGCTGTCCATGAAGGCGCTGACCGAGCGTCCCGCCGGCATGCCCGAGCGCGAGCCGCGTGAACCCCGTGGCGATCGCGAGTACCGCGAACGTGCTCCTCGTCAGAATCGCGAACCCCGCGAAAATCGTGAGCCGCGCGAGAACCGCGCAGCCGCTGACGAGCAGCAGCAACAGCAGCAGTAATGGCTGAGCAGGAGGCTGTCGTGAGGCGGTCTCCTGTTTTGTCGTTTGCTGGCTGATCCTGATTTTGTAGCTGCTAGCGTTTTCTGCATAAGCGTTTGAGCCTGATTTCTTTGATGAAGCAAAGCCTGACTATGGAAGCCAACACAATGCGAGCGGTGGAAATCACCAGCTATGGTGCGCCAGACGTGCTGCGCATGGGTGTACGTCCCATGCCGGTGGCGGCTGAGGGGGAGGTGCTGATTCGCGTAGCCGCGAGTGGCATCAATCGCCCCGATGTGCTGCAGCGCAAAGGTCATTACGCGCCACCTCCCGGTGCCTCCGATCTTCCGGGGCTCGAGGTGGCGGGTGTGATCGTGGCGGGCGACGAGGCAGCCATGCGCAAGGCGGGCTTCAAGCTCGGTGACCGCGTCTGTGCACTGGTGGCTGGTGGCGGCTATGCGAGTTTCTGTGCTGCGCCAGTGGACCAGTGTCTGCCGGTGCCGGAGGGCTTCAGCGACGTGCAGGCGGCGGCCTTGCCCGAGACCTTTTTCACGGTCTGGAGCAATGTGTTTGACCGGGGCGCTCTGCAGCCCGGCGAAACCTTGCTGGTGCAGGGCGGCAGCAGCGGCATTGGCGTGACGGCGATTCAGCTGGCCAAGGCCTGGGGCGCGACGGTCATTGTCACGGCTGGCAGTGATGCCAAGTGCGATGACTGCCTCAAGCTCGGAGCCGATCACGCCATCAACTACAAGACCCGGGACTTTGCGGCAGAGGTGCAGCGCATCACGGCAGGCGAAGGCGTTAACGTCATCCTCGACATGGTTGCCGGCAGCTATGTGGCGCGCGAAGTCCAATGCCTGGCTCCTGATGGCCGCCTGGTCATTATTGCGGTGCAGGGCGGCGTCAAGGCCGAGTTCGATGCCGGCCTGGTGCTGCGCAAGCGACTGACCGTGACCGGCTCCACGCTGCGCCCGCGTTCAGTGGCCTTCAAGGCGGCGATCGCCGAGGCGCTCAAGCGCAATGTCTGGCCCCTGCTGGAGTCCGGCAAGGTGCGCCCAGCCATTTATCGTGAATTCGATGCTGCTGACGCAGCGCAGGCTCATGCGCTGATGGAATCCAGCCAGCACACCGGAAAAATCGTTTTGACTTGGGAAACATGAAGCAAAAACTCATTGTTGGCAACTGGAAGATGAACGGCAGCCTGGCTGCCAATGCCGCTTTGCTGCAGGCCATCAAGCAGGGCTTGCCTGCTGGAAACAAGGCGGGTGTGGCCGTGGCTGCTCCTGCGCCTTATCTGGCTCAGGTCCAGGCGGAACTTGCGGGTACTTCCATCGGTGTGGGCGCGCAGGACGTGTCCCAGCACGAGCAGGGTGCATTCACGGGCGAGGTTTCGGCCATCATGCTCAAGGAGTTCGGCGTGCGCTACGCGCTGGTCGGTCACTCCGAGCGTCGTCAGTATCATGGCGAGACTGATGCCGTGGTGGCTGCCAAAGCCCAGGCCGCGCTGGCCAAGGGCATTACGCCCATCGTCTGCGTGGGCGAGACCCTGGCGGAGCGTGAAGCCGGTCAGACAGAAGTCGTGGTCAAGCGTCAGCTGGCAGCCGTGATTCACCAGGTCGGTCCATGCGTGAGCGAGCTGGTGGTGGCCTATGAGCCTGTCTGGGCCATAGGCACTGGCAAGACCGCCTCGCCAGAGCAGGCCCAGCAGGTTCATGCCGTGCTGCGTGCGCAACTGGCTGCAGCCAGCGACAAGGCCGCTCGCGTGCCTGTGCTTTACGGCGGCAGCATGAATGCGGGCAATGCGGCGCAGTTGCTGGCTCAGGCCGATATTGACGGTGGCCTGATCGGTGGCGCGGCTCTCAAGGCCCCGGATTTCCTCACCATTATTGCGGCAGCGCAATAATTCGTCTGCGCCGCACTCCGGTGCGGTGCGCAATGATTCAGACTTTTAGGTTTTGATATGAACGTCTTTTCCAGCGTCATTCTCGCGGTCCAGATGCTGGCCGCTCTGGGCATGATCGGCCTCATCCTCATGCAGCACGGCAAGGGTGCCGATATGGGGGCTTCCTTTGGCAGCGGTTCGTCGGGCAGCCTGTTTGGCGCCTCGGGCAGTGCCAACTTCCTGTCGCGCTCCACGGCGGCTCTGGCCACGGTGTTCTTTGTGGCGACCTTGGCACTGGCTTATCTGGGCAATGCCCGCCCGGTGAGCTCGGGCAGCGTGCTTGAGGGCGCTGCTGTGTCCGCTCCTGCGCCTGCTGGCGCTGTGCCACCTGCAACTACCGGTGATGCTGCCGTGCCTCCTGCTGCTCCTGCAGAGGGTGCCGCCCAGATCCCAACAAAATAATTTGAGAAAATCCTGAAGAACCCCGAAGAGTGGGGTTTTTCAGGCTAGAATCTAGGGATTGTCTGGGGATCAGAATCTTTGCAATGAAGGTTCCAGAGATTGCCGGACTTTGAGACGAAGCCGTCGTGGTGGAATTGGTAGACACGCTATCTTGAGGGGGTAGTGGCGAAAGCTGTGCGAGTTCGAGTCTCGCCGACGGCACCAACACATAACTAAAAACCTGCCCTGCTGATCAGGCAGTGATCGGTGAGGCATGTTTTCATAACAAGGCCCACTCGATGAACATCGATCAGTACCTTCCCGTTCTTCTGTTCATTCTTATCGGCATGGCTG
>Ga0067045_1003598_pt1 | contig 17954 bp, 16 predicted proteins | sample TerdegcTABiofilm_FD_59184 | JGI IMG/M metagenome (GOLD analysis project Ga0067045, IMG submission 59184) | Combined Assembly of (Gp0054472, Gp0054536) Wastewater bioreactor microbial communities from Singapore -Terephthalate degrading... | reverse complement strand
TGTGCAAACCGTGACTTTATGTACTGCACAATACGGGATATGGAAGCACCACCTTCCACAGTACGAATAAGCAGATGAATGTGATTATCCATAATCTGATAGTTGATGAGTTCAAATTCATATTTTTCCANNGCCAGCGTAATGCAGTATTCAAATAGTGCTTTGATAGAGTCTTCTTCCATCATGTTTCTGCATTCAATGATGCGGCTGGTTACGTGGTAAGTAATGTTTGCTGCAATGAAACGTAGTTTACGCATGGTAATTCCTCCCGGAGTTAAATATGGTAAAAAAACCCTTTTGTGTATATACAACGCATGCAGGCAAAAAATAGTGCAGGAAGTGATAAAAATTTTTTAGAAAAAATAGGGAAAAATTTAAAACTCAGTGTCAGAGCATATCTTAAAGGATATATGGTGTCAGAACAAAAGTGGTTGTCACACGGGAAGAGACGTTCATTGCAGCACATATCAATACTGCAATATGCAAACTCCGTGTAAGAAGGTGCACTGGCATACGGTGTCAGAGCAAAAGAAGAAAAGAAGCAAGAAAAAATGGAAAGGTATAATCATCGGTAACTATCGCCCATGGGTGACAGAGTATAATAATTATTGTGTTACCCGAATTAAGTCTTTGTGCAAGTATGGTGTCAGAGCAAGATACTACTATGCCAAAGATAAAGTTCTGTATGCAGGTGCGGTGTCAGAGCAATGAATAAATGCTTGTACAATTTCTTTTCCCGTAAATAATAACCATCGATGAATACTATTCATACTATTATACAGGATAAAATCTTATTATTGTTAATCGTGTTTGGCATAATATTTGGTATTATGGCAGCAATTGCAGCATTTGTCAATGCATATGAAGGTTACAGCCACTTCCCAGAAATTTCAAAGACAAAAAGAATTCGTTTATCCCTATCCATAGCATTGGGGGCTTTTTGTGTTATAGTTGCAGGTATGTTCGTGGCAATGTTCTTTTTCAGATGATTTATGGCAGGATTATATCATACAATTATTACAAATTGTTGACAATTTATTGTTGATTTTATTTCCTGTTCTGTGATTTTGTGCTACATTGGTAGCAGCACATTAGTGTAATTTAAGGTGATGGAGTTCGCCTTAAACCGCCTGTATCAGGCTGATAACTCCTGTAGTATATTTTTATAGATAGCAGGAGGTGTATATGGGCGGCAATTCAGAAAAACAGATTACCACAACCAGCCACAATTTAACCCAAACCCTGTATAAATTGCTTAAACTGATAGACCAGATGGGCAATGACTATGAGTTGTACAGGAGCAAACTTGAAGAGATAGCGCAGCGTTATTCACAGGGGAAAATCCATTTAGCAGTACTGGGGCAATTCAAACGAGGGAAAAGTTCCTTATTGAATGCACTGTTAGGTGAAAAACTTCTTCCCACTGCTGTCATCCCCTTAACGTCGGTGCCCACATACATCAGGTATAGCTAACATCCATATGTTCATGTAAGCTTTGAGGGCAATAAAGCTGGTGATACATTATCATCAAAAGATCCACAGGAAATTCAGCAATTTCTCTCTATGTATGTTTCAGAAGAGGCCAACCCAAATAATACACTCCACGTTGAAGGAGTTGAATTATATTATGATGCCGAAATACTTAAAAAGGGAGTGGTGCTTATTGATACTCCCGGTATTGGTTCAACTCATCGCCACAATACTGAAGCAACTCTCAACTTTCTTCCCCAGTGTGATGCGGCACTTTTTTTAATGTCGGCTGATCCGCCTATTACCGAGGTTGAACTGGAATTTTTAAAGCAGGTTGCTACCAGGGTTAATAAAATATTTTTTATACTCAATAAGATTGATTATCTTAGTCCAGAAGAGCTTGAAGAGGTTCAGCGATTTATAATGCGTGTCATTCGTGAGAAAGCCGGTATACAGGAAGATATTGCACTGTATCCGGTATCCGCAAAGCTGGGACTTGAGGCCAAATGTTCACATGATACAACACTGCTTTCACAAAGCAGGCTTGATTATCTGGAAGACCATATCATACACTTCATGTCACAAAAGAAGGAAAAAATACTGCAGGCCAGTATACCACGCAAAAGTTTTGATATCCTGACTGACCTGGAGATGCAGCTTAGGCTTTCTTTAAAAGCATACACTATGCCACAGGAAGAACTGCAACAAAAACTCATGCTGTTTGATGAAACCATACAACAGGCAGAGCAGCAGAAAACGTTTTCCGGTGATATATTAGCAGGTGAGCGCAAACGGTTGCTGGAACTTTTAGAAGAACAGTCGGAAAATTTACGACAAAAAGGACGGCATTATCTTGAATCGGTGGCTAATAGTTGCCTTTACGAAAAAAATACAATAGATGAAAATGCCATAACGCAAGCACTTGCTCTGGCTATACCGGGATTTTTTGAACATGAGCTTGGCCAGATGTCGCGCTTTTTTGATGCTCATGTGGCACAGGTTATTGCAACTCATCAAAAGCGGGCAAGTGACATCATTGATTCTGTTAGAAAAGCTGCTTCAGATTTATTTGATATTCCATTTATTCCTCATACACCCATTACTGGTATGGAAGTTACCAAAGAACCGTACTGAGTAATGCATCAGTGGCGGTATTCCTATATGGCTATACCAGAGGAATTCATTGATAAACTGCTCCCATAGAGTATGCGCATCAAGCGTGTCAAAAAACGCATTGATAGGCAGATTCATGCACTTGTTCTCAATAATGTAGAAAATTTACGGTGGGCAACGGTGCAGAATTTGGATTCCACATTCCGTACCATCATGGTAAGTATTGATGAGCAGTTTGCTCATGTTATTACCATTACCCGAAAAGCAATCGATGTCACTATCCAGAAGAAACAAACATATGCCAGTGAAGTTGCCGGGCAGGTTACACATCTAGAACAACTGATTGCTGCACTAGAAGAACATAAAAAGCACTTGGCATCGTTTATCAGGGATTCTGAAACAATATAATACAAATGCATACTGTAATGGTTTATCATTTGGGCGATAGTTCATAGTATTCATCAATTGCCTGAAATATTATATCCTTGTATGCGCATACTACTGTAGCTTTTTTTACCAGCATTTCTGCTTCTTTACGCTCGATGCTAGTTTCAATTACTGGCACCTTATGGTAAACTATTATACCCGTTGAGTTCCTGTTGTAAAAAAAATCCAGTATTTATTTTAAGAAGATATGGATTAATTGTTTTTTTAATACTATTCCTTATCATAAAAATAGCAAAAATAAATATAAATTTTTTATTGACAAATACAAATTAATATAAATATAATACAATATAATGTTTATACAAAATAGGAGATTAAAATATGAAATCACCCTATGCATCAAAACCATGGTTAAAACACTATGATCCAGGTGTGCCAGCTACAATACAGTACCATCAAACCCCGCTTCACAAAATGCTTGAAAACAGTGTTAATGAATTCCCGCACAACACTGCACTTATCTTTGAAGGCTACAGAGTAAGCTATGCCGAACTCTTTATCATGGTAAAGAAATTTGCCTCATTTCTTGATTCAATTGGCGTCAAAAAAGGCGATGTTGTTGCAATTCTGCTTCCCAATATGATCCAGACCGTGGTAGCTTACTACGCCACCATAAGCATCGGGGGTATTGTTGCAATGTGTAACCCATTGTACAGCGATAGGGAGCTTGAGTATCAGTTTAACGATTCTGGTGCAAAGGTTCTGGTGTGCCTTGATCTGTTAGCAAATAGAATGATTAAGCTCAGATCTGTCACCAGCATTAAGCACATCATATATGCTTCTATTGGTGACTATCTCCCATTCCCTAAAAATATTCTTTTTCCTCTTGTTGCACGTAAAAATAATATGAAAGCAGATGTGTACCCCGCACCTGATGTGTACCACTTTACATATTGCCTCAAGGTGTCAAAGCCAAATCCTCCGCAGGTAAACATTACCTTTGATGATGTCGTAGCCTATCAGTATACTGGCGGAACTACAGGGGTATCAAAGGGAGCTATTTTAACGCATCGCAACCTGGGATGTATGGTGCAGATGTATGAACAGTGGTTTAAAACCAACCGTGGCGAAGAGATTGCAATGGCTGCGCCACCCATATTTCATGTGCTGGGCATGTCAGCTGCAATGAATTTGCCACTGTACATGGGATGGACCATAGTTCTCATACCAAAGCCACAGCCGGAAAACTTGCTTAAAGCTATACGCCTGTACCGCCCAACCATGTCGCCGCTGGTGCCCACTATGTATGTAGGCATGTTGCAGCATCCTGATTTAAAGAAAACCGATATGACCTGCTTCAAGCTGTTAACATCGGGTGGCGCTTCATTGCCGGTTGAAGTATTGCAGGAGTTTAAAAAACTTACCGGTGTTGAGATTAATGAAGGCTTTGGCATGACCGAAACCTCCCCACAAACGCATCTTAATCCGTATAAGGGAAAGAAAAAACCAGGAAGCATTGGCATTCCGTATCCTGATACTGAAGTTAAAATCGTTGACCTTGAAACGGGAACAAAAGAGGTGCCGGTGGGCAAACCTGGTGAGATGCTTTTCCGCGGTCCTCAGGTAACACAGGGGTATCATAATAAACCTGAAGAAACCAAAAAGGCTTTTACCAAGGATGGATTTTTAAAATCTGGTGATATTGCTTATATGGATAAAGATGGGTACTTCTTTGTTGTTGATCGCAAGAAAGACCTCATCATTTCAGGTGGATACAATATATACCCGCGTGAAATTGAAGAAGTGCTGTATCAGCATGAAAAAGTTGCTAAATGCGCCGTTATAGGCATACCAGATACAAAACGTGGGGAGAACGTTAAAGCGTTTGTTGTTTTAAAAGAGGGTCAGAGCGCAACCCCTGATGAGTTGCTTGATTTCTGTAAAGAGCGCCTGGCAAAATACAAATGGCCTGTTGAAATTGAAATCAGAAAGAGCTTGCCCGAATCCAATGTTGGCAAGATTCTTAAAAAGGAATTGCGTACTGAAATAGCAAAGACGAAATAGTTATAGTTTTTGGAACACACCGGCAAACCAGCCCTGGCTGGTTTGCCCATCTTTCAAAATACAGTTATATTTTCTGAATGTCTCTATTACTTCATATTGGCGTTCATCAATTATACCACTGACAATACAGTATCCCTGGTTTTCAAGCATTGAACTGAATTTGGGGGCACTGGCAATGATAAGTGTAGTCATGAGGTTTGCTGTAATGCAATCGTACATGCGTTTTGGTTCAAAGCTTTGAATATCGCAACACTGGACAGTAATGGGAAATTTATTGCCAATATTGTTACGTGCACATTCATAGGCCTGAATGCTTGCATCAAATGCATCAATATGTGTAACACCCATAACCGCTGCAGCTATCGCCAGAATCCCTGTTCCTGTACCAGCATCAAGCATGGTAATTTCATCAGGCTTTTTGGTAATTCTTGTGTGTAATGTTTCGGCAAGTAATGCCAGACACATATAGGTGGTGGGATGTTTGCCGTTGCCAAATGCGTGGATATGCGGCAAAGTGAATTCATAGCGTGTAACCGGCTCGTGTAGCGCCTGTACAAAATCAATGGCAATTGTTTTTTCTGAAATATGTATCCTTGCTGTATCACTGCCATAGACTGCCTGAGGGACTACAGCATCATACTGTTCCTTTATGGCATCAAAGTATGAAATTGCTCCAAATGCACTATCACTATCTGTATCAAAAATTTGAAACATTGTGAAACCTCACTGCAACGATGAATTGATACACTATACCAGGCGGCATCAATGACATCAAGAATTTTGTGCGATAGTTATTCGATAAAAAAATTTTGTAAAAAGTATTGACATTATACTTGGTCGTAATTACATTGGTTGGTGGTAATACCACCAACCATAACGAGGCATTATGTACTTAGAACCCTTAAAAGCTGATAGCCTGGTAGAAGCGTTTGTGAAGCGCTTTGAGGAACTCATTATATCAGGCAAACTCACCATCGGGCAGAAAATCCCATCCGAGCGTGAACTGGCAAAACAACTTGGTGTAAGCCGCCCAGTTGTCCATGAAGGACTTATTATCCTGGAGCAAAAAGGACTTGTGACAATACGGCCACGTCATGGTGTAACTGTCAATGACTATCGCCGTGAGGGTTCACTAGCCATTTTGCAATCACTTGTTTCGTATGCAACTGGCCAGTTTGAGCCACATATCTTAGAAAGCCTGCTTGCTACCCGCACGCTCATTGAGCTTGAAACGGTAAAACTTGCAGCGCAACACAGAACACCGCAACAGCTTGATGAATTCAGGGCAATAATTACTGAGGAACAATCCCTTATACCTGCACAGACGCAGGCAATAGTGGATGTTGATTTTAAATTCCATCACCTCATAGCACTGGCAAGCGGCAATGTGGTGTACCCGCTACTCTTAAATTCATTCCGTCAGGTGTATACCAATCTCACATATCAGTTTTTCCTTGATACCAGTGTTGTTGATTTTGTGTTTGCACATCATCAAAAACTGGTAGGAGCTATTGCCCAAAAAGATAGCAAAAAAGCAGTACAGATAATGTCGTCATTGCTTGATCATGGGCAGCGTCATCTGAAAACATTTATACAAAAGCAACAATTAAAGGAGGCATTATGAGCCAGACATCACCTAAGGCACAATTAAAACAGCCTAAAAATTTATCACCACGGATTCAGTGGCTTCGTGATTACTACTTTAAAGGAGCTGAAAGAAAATGGAACAATGAGTATAAAAGTTTTACCACAGGAACGCCGTGGGATGCACAATTTAACGAAATGACATTTTACATTGTACCTGAAACGTATACGCTCATGCAAACCATGTATCAGTCATTCAGGATGGCAGCACATAAAGTAGATGTACCCAAAGACTTTTATTCATGGAGCATCCCTGAGCGGCGTGCGTGGTTTAACAAAGAAGTAATGGTTAACTACCTGCCGCATGAAATTTTGCCTGGTGATCTGATTGCTGGTGCCCGGTTTAATATAATGACATCGTTTTGCCTTACAAAAAGTGAAATGAAAAAGCGCACCAGACTGGTGATGGGAAAAAACGGTGCACGTGCAAAGATGAAGTGGTTCCACGACCATGGCTTTGGCAACGCTGGTGCAACCAGTGGTCACCTGATTCCTGATTATCAAAAAGTGTTACAGAAAGGTTTTAAGGGTATTTATTCTGAAATAGAAGGCTTTTACAATGAGCTATCGCCCAAAGAAAAAAAAGGCAACAAAGGGGCTGTGCTTCGTGCTATGATGACAGCAGCTACCATGCCGCGTGATGTTGCGCTACAGTATGTAAAAGAATGCAGACGTCTTGCAAAAGAAGAATCAAACTCCGCACGCAGGGAAGAACTTGTGCAGATGGCTGCAAACCTGGAGCGAGTGCCGTGGGAACCAGCAGCCAGTTTCTGGGAAGCTGTGCAGTCGCTGTGGCTTGCTCACATGCTAGTGATGAGCGATGAAAATTATCCTGGCCCGGGCGTGTCATTTGGTCGCATTGACCAGTATCTGTATCCGTACTGGCAGTACTCGCTGACAAAGGGGATGGACCGCGAATTTGGTAAAGAGATATTAAAATGCTTTTTTATACACGCCAACACTGCATACGATGCCATGATACGCACCGGGAATAACGGCATTACATCCGGCTATGGGCAACTCATAACGCTTGCAGGATTGGGAAAGGATGGCAATGACATGGCAAATGACCTGACCTTTGCATTCCTTGAAGTCATTGATGAGATGTCACCAATACTTGAGCCAAAACCCAATATAAGGCTACACCAGAAAAGCCCTGATGCGCTGCTTGATAAAGTTGTTGATATGATTGCATCCTGTCAGGGTGCTCCATTCCTGCTCAACTTTGATGAGCGTTCAATGGCAGGGATGATTCGTGAGGCAAAAAAGGCTGGCATTGAGCATTTAATAAACGAAAATAACGTCTATGATTATGCACCTGTTGGGTGTCTGGAAAATACCATGGTTGGCAATGACCGCTCAGGCACGGTAGACAATAATCTTAACCTGGCAAAGGCAATTGAGCTTGCGTTAAACAACGGTAAGGATTTCTTCCCATTTACTGATCCTGTAACCGGAAAAGTAGAGCCAGTAAAACAGATTGGACCCAGAACAGGTGATCCGCGTACATTCAACACATTTGATAAGTTCTGGAATGCGTATGAGATTCAAACAAAGTTTATCATACAAAAGATTGTTGAACTGTACGAAGAATCTGAACGCATACGTGCACAGTACCATCCAACACCATATCTGTCATGCCTGGTGAAAGGCTGTGCAGAAAAGGGTAAAGACATAACACAGGGTGCAGCAGAAATAAGCTTTACCACGCTTGAAGCAGTAACCTATGCAACAACAGTGGATTCGCTTCTTGCCATTAAGTATATGGTATATGACAAAAAAGTTTGCACCATGGATGAACTTATTCAGGCACTTAAAGCAAACTGGGAAGGATATGAATATTTACAGAGCATTGCAAAAAACCGAGCACCAAAATATGGCAGGGATGATGATGAAGCAGATGCTATGGGCCTTAAGGTTATGCAATTGTGGACTGAAGAAACATGGAAACATAAAACCAAATCTACAGGACGGCAGTTCAGGCCCGGGATGCTATCATGGAATTACTGGGTTGGTGATGGCTATATTCTGCCAGCAACTCCTGATGGCAGAAAAAAGGGTCAGTTTTTATCAAATGCAATATGTCCGGTTAACGGGGCTGACATCAATGGACCTACAGCCAACGCAAATTCCGTTGGAAAGGTACTGGGTGGCAAGGATAACCCTGGTGATTTTGGCGGATATGTTAACCTTCTTCCTAACGGTGCAAGCCATACCATTACGTTTAATCCTTCAATACTGAAAGATCCTGAACACAGGGGAAAGTTCAAGGCCTTTTTACGTGGGTATGCAATAAATGGCGGTACTGCATTGCAGATTAATATGCTTGATCCAGACATGCTGCGCGATGCACAGAAACATCCTCAGGATTACCGGCACCTGCTTGTCAGGGTAACTGGATACAATGCGTACTTTGTTTCCATTGGTAAGGAATTACAGGATGAGGTTATTGCTCGTGTTTCACACAACAAGTTTTAGGAGATAGTTATGGCTATTGATTCCACTGGCATAGTACTTGAAATACAGCGCATGTCTACTGAGGATGGCCCGGGCATACGCACCACGGTATTTATGAAAGGCTGCCCGCTCAAGTGTGTGTGGTGCCACAATCCTGAAAGCATAAATCCAAAACCGCAGGTGCAGTGGATTGGTGCCCGCTGCATTGGATGTAAAACGTGTGTGCAGGCATGTCCCAATGGCGCGCTGACGTTTGATGATGGCATACATATTGACCGTAATCTTTGTAAAGGATGTGGTAGGTGTACTGAAGTGTGTCCTTCAACTGCCATGGAGCTTTTGGGCAAACGGTGGAGTGCTGATACACTGGTACAGGAGCTTTTGAAGGACAATGCATATTTTGGCACCTCGGGAGGTGGTGTAACCATTTCAGGTGGCGAAAGTACCTTCCAGGCTCATTTTGTAAAAAAGGTGCTGGTGGAACTCAAACATCATGGCATTCACACCGCAATTGACACCTGTGGTATATGTAACCAGCATACGCTTGATATGCTGCTGCCCCATGTTGATCTTGTGCTCTATGATCTTAAAGAAATGGATCCTGTAAAACACCAACAGTTTACCGGTAAGTCAAATTATAGAGTGCTTAATAATATCAAATATATACTTTCTTTTATGAAAGAACATCTGTTCCCACGTGAGGTGTGGATTAGAACGCCACTTATCCCGGGTAAAACTGCACGAGATGAAAATATCGTGGCGATAGCTCATGAAATAAACAATCTGCTATCTATTAATCCAAAAGCTATTACTCGCTGGGATTTGTGCGCATTTAATAATCTATGCAAGGACAAGTATACCAGGTTGGGGCTGGAATGGGAACTGGCACATACGCCACTTTTAACTAAAGAGGAACTGGGCCATTTTGAAGCACTGGCAAAGCAGCATTGCAATAATCCGGCAATTGTGAAAACAAGCGGTTCAACCCGTATAGAAGATGATGAAGCACCGGTAACAAAACCAAAGAAGAAATTAGGATGCTAATAGTATGTATGGAGGAATATAAATGAAAACACGAAAATCATTCACCATTGATGAAATTGCAGCATTAAAACCAAATGAAAAAATAGCACTTGTTGCCACAATTAATAACGAAGGATTACCCCATGTAACATTGCTCACGTCACTACTTGCACTCGATGACACACATATGGCACTGGGTGAATTTTCAAAAGGTGTAAGTAAGGAATATATAAAGAACAATAATAACATAGGTTTTTGCATACTTACTATGAATATGGATATGTGGCGTGGGAAAGCACGCTATACGCACAGTGCCAAAGAAGGTCCTGAATATGAGATGTTCAATGAATTTCCCATGTTCAGATACAATACATACTTTGGCATTAATACTGTGCATTATTTTGATTTACTTGAGGCAAATGAAAAGGAACGCTTGCCTTTGGCAGCTATCGCAAAAGCTGTTATTGCAACGCTATGTTCAAAAGGGGCTGCAAAACAGAAAAAAGACCCCAAGCCGCTTGATACACCAGGCTTTGAACTTTTTAACAGGCTGGATGCGCTTAAATTTGCCGCCTGGATTGACAGTGATGGTTTTCCAAAAATAGTGCCAGTACTGCAGGCAAAGGCCAGTGACCCCTCTACCATAGTGTTCTCGCCGTTAGCTTTTCGTGAAGAATTGTTGCAATTAAAAGAAGGAACACCGGTTGCAGTGTATGCTCTAACAGTAAAGATGGAGAATATACTGACACGGGGGATTTTCAAAGGCTACAGGCGGTATGCAGGTATTACGCTTGGTATGTGTGATATCAACTGGGTATATAATTCTATGCCACCAGTCCATGGTCAGATATATCCCCGGGTACCGCTAACACCGGTAAAGGATTTTTAAATTGTCCTTGTATTGATGTTTTGTTAGTTAATGCTTTTTATAAATTGTTTTATATATACTATCTCGTAAGACAAATGCTTCGGATGCATGTTCAGGATCAATTTCTATAGCTTTATTGCAATCGTTTATTGCTTTTTTATAATCTCCAATATCATAATATACGGTTGCCCTATCTATCCAGTATCCAATTAATTGTGGGCTGATTTCTATTGCCTTGCTAAAATCCTTTATTGCTTTATTATTATCACCTTTTATTGAATAAATATACCCACGCCATGCGTAAGCATCTGCAGCATTTGAATCAAGCATAATAGCTTTATTAAAATCAGCTAATGCTTTATCATAATCTTTTATAAAGATATATAATTCTCCACGTTCAGTGTAATATGATGATATGTTAGGATTTAATTCTATTGCTTTATCAAAATCTTCAATGGCACCTTCATATTCAACTTTTACAAATTTGTAAAATATAGCTCTTTGATAGTAAGCCTGGGACAATTCTGGATTTATTTCAATTGCTTTATTTAAATCCATCAAGGCATAATCATATTTACCTTTTTTATAATAGGCAACACCACGATAAAGGTACGCATTGGCAAAGTCAGGACTATGTGCGATAACTCTGTTAAAAAATTCAATTGCAATACTGTATTTACCCTGACTGTAATAGTCTGATCCAGCTTTAAAATGCTCTGCTGCTATTTGAGGAATGGTAGTAGGTGTTTTTATTGTATTTAGAATTCCATTGTCTTGCCAGTCTTTTTTAATAATGGCTTTGCTGGTTGTAAGTATTTTTCCGGATTTAACATCAAGGGCACGGGCATATACTTCAATTTCGTTATTGGTTAGGTATAGAATTGTTCCGGTAATGATTACATCAACGGCAAGTAGTTTACCTGCAATCTGAGCTGTATCGGCATCCACTGCACCTGAAAGCTGTAATTCCTGTTCCTTTAAAATTGTATCAAGCTTGCTGCGTTCTACCACTGTGAGACTTTTATCACTGCCCATAAACGTAGTAAGGCGTTCCTGGATAATTGATGAAGCAGTAAAGCTATGTGTATTAATGCATGAAAAATTAACCACTGCAATCTTTTGCTTGTGAAACTGTTTGCTCAGGGTCATAGCCAGCTCCTGGAGTGTTTCCTGTGCAAAAGACTGAACAGAAAAAAGAAGCATGAAAAGAGTAATCCATGTGAATGTTTTAAATTTCATAGTGTAACCTTTACTATATGTGAGTGTATATAAATATGCTACCATCTAAAGAAGGTTATTTCTAATATTTATAAAGAATTTAGTATTGTCTATTTGTTTTTAAAATAAAAAACATATAATAATCATTGACAAATTTGTTTTATCAAAATAATGTACCAACTGGTCAGTACAGGATGGTATATATGGTATCAAAAGGAACAGTAACAAAACAGACAATCATTAACCGCATCATTGAGCATATACACCTCAATGGTTTTTCTGAAACAAGTCTCAGTGATATTATTGCCATTACTGGCGTTAAAAAAGGTAATCTATATTTTCATTTTAAAAATAAAGAAGAACTAATTTTAGAAGCACTCAAAGAAGCTCATCGGCAGTATCAGGAATATCTTGCAGCATATACTGCAAAGGTTTCTGAGCCTCTACAAAAAATAGATGCAATGCTTGATGCAGTATACACATACCACAAAAAACGTAAATTTAGTGGCGGGTGCATCTTTGGGAATACCGCACTGGAAATGGCTGATAAAAATATAGCCTATCGAGGATTCATCCATGATGTTTTTCAGCAATGGATTGACTGGACTGCAACACAGCTGGAGGCCGCTGTAACAAATGGGCAATTGTTGGCCAGTACACCGGTACAGGAACTATCGCACCATATTATTGCTGCACTTGAGGGAGGAATCCTATTATCAAAAGTTACAAAAAATCCTGATGACCTGAATGCTGCTATTCGGGGTATAAAAGAGTTATTGCATTACTATAAAACCAATAAAGGTTTAAAACGGAGGAATAATGCTATCAAAACAGGAAATAATTAATAAGGCAAGAGAGCTGCAATTTGATGATATTGGGTTTGCAACAGCAGAGCCATTTGAAGAACACAAACAGTTTTTAACAACAGTACCTGACAATTTTACATGGGCACGTGTCTTTGGTCTGCCTCTTGAAGAAGGCTGTAATCCTCAAAGCATACTTCCGCAGGCAAAGACTATTATTGTGCTCATTGAAAACTATTTTAAATTTTCGTTTCCTAAATCAATGGAACCATACTTTGGACGTTGCTATATGGATGATGACCGTGTAACCAAGGATGGGTTGACGGTCAGAATACGGCAGTTTGTATCCTTTTTGCGTGAACATGGTCTTCAGGCAAAAGTGACGTTTTCCATTCCACAAAAGGCTGCTTCAGCCAGGGCAGGCATTGGAAATTTTGGAAAAAACTGTTTACTGTATGCAAACAATGCAGCGGGCAAGAGTTCATGGATAAGCCCCATCACCATACTGGTTGATAAAGCATTTGAAGCAGATGAACCAACAGTAAGAGTGGGATGTCCTGATTGGTGTCGAAATGCCTGTGTAGCTGCATGTCCCACACGAGCGTTGAAGGGCAACTGTACTATTGACTCCAAGCGGTGTATTTCATTTCTTACATATTTTGGGCAGGGTATTACGCCTCGAGAACTTCGAGAACCTATGGGCATGTATATATATGGCTGTGATCGATGTCAGGATGTATGTCCACGCAACAGAGCATGGATGTCACAGGTGCTGCCACTAAACCCACGCGTGGCTGCAAAGGAAACATGGTTTGATATTGTAAAGCTGCTTCATATGGATGAAGCCTATTTCCAACACAATATTCAGCCACATATGTTTTACATGCCTGCAAGCGATTTGTGGCGATGGAAGATGAATGTAGCACGGGCAATGGGTAATAGTCTCAATGAGCGTTTTGTACCAGAACTTATTAAAGCTTATGAAGACAACAGCGATGATCGTGTGAGAGGAATGATTGCCTGGTCACTGGGAAGAATTGGTGGTGCAAAAGCAAAGGCTGCACTTGAACGCTGGCGACATAGCGCTACACCAGCAGTGAAAGAAGAAATTGAGATGGCGTTGTAGATATATATCGTAGTATAGAAAAACTTGGAACTTATTTCATTTTATAAATTAACTATCTATTGAAATCTATTTAATATTTTATAAGGAAAGATTAATTGTGGAAAAAGAGATAATATTGTATATAGACGAATCACTTGAGAGTGAATATGAAGCAAGGGCACCTGGTTATTCTATAATGAAACAAATGGGAAGCCATATACGTTCGACAACAAACAAAAATGGCAATCATTACATTACCCTCCCAGCACATAAAACATTTAAAATAGGTACATTATGATGTGGGATGCTTCACGATATTGCTGAACATTTTTATATTTCAAAGACGAATTAATAGATATACTCTGGGAATAATGTTATGACCATGATATTTATTTTAAAATTTCTATACAAATTTATATTTATAATCTTAAAAAGGTAAAACATATGGATACCATTAATCCAACTCAAGAACAAATAAGATTAATTAAAGACAAATACTTTGAAAAACCTTTTGTCATGATTAATCTTTTAAAATTTAAAAGGGATAGTTCCGGTAGAAAAAGCAAGCAACTGTATCATCAGTATACAAAAGAGGTAGCTTCATTGTTACAAGCAATTGGTGGTAACGTTATATTTTTAGGTGCAGTACACGATGTTTTTATAGGGGAGCAGGGCAATATGTGGGATGAAGTTCTGCTGGTATATTACCCATCCGGTGAAGCTTTTTTAAGAATGATTGCCATGGAAGAATATCAAAAGGCAAATGCATTCCGTGAAGCGGCACTTGAGAAGTGTGTATTGATGGTTACCCAACGTCTGGTGTAGTATACCTTGATTTACTTCATATATTGTTATAAAATTATTCGAGCATCGGCAATAACCGCTCTTTTTGTATTAACCATAACAGGGTTGCAATCAATTGATTTAATCGCATCAGCCAAATCAATGACCATGGTGGAAAATTTTGCCAGAAGCGCCGCCAGGGCTGATATATGTGCTTCCTGGTGCCCGCGAAAGCCCTTCAACAATTGTACCCCTTTAAGCGATTCAATTGCTTTCAAAGCTTCATTCCTTGTCATAGGAGCCATTCTGATTGCAACATCTTTATAAATTTCAACCGATGTACCACCAATTCCCACAAGTACCACAGGGCCAAACTGTGGATCCCTCTTAGAACCCACGATCATTTCTACTCCACTTTGAAGAGAATCAAGAAGTATGCCCTTAAAGCCTTTTATCATTGTAAATTTTAAAAAAACTTCTTTCAGTTGATTATCGTTAGAAATTCCAACAACAACTCCACCAACATCAGATTTATGGATTACTTCAGGGGAAACTACCTTGGCAACCAAAGGATACCTAACGTTTTTTGCTGCTGAAAGAGCTGCCTCAATACTTTCAGCATAAGCATACCGTGAGACAGGAAGACCATAGTAAAGAAATATTTGTCTTGCCTGGTGTTCCATTACCCATCCATGTGATTGAGCATTCTGTATGATTGCACTTACTTCTTTTGTCATAGTTTCCCTCCTGCTATTGCCCTGACCATTGAAACGGCACCTTCAACGGAATGTGCCACAGGGATTCCATTTGATTCAAATCCATCAATAAAGATTCCATACTTGTCAACGTGAGGAATATACGTTACAACAGGTTTTCCCGACTCACGTGCAATTTGGGCAATTCTTGCTCCAACATCTGAAGTAATCCCGGGAAGATACGGAAGCAGCAGAATGAGCACGCAGTCAACATATTCTTTTCCTATAAAATACCGTGTTGTAGTGATAAAATCATCATCCACAGCACTACCAGTAAGGTCAATTGGATTTGAAAAAGAAGCAATTCCCTGTATGCTTTTTGAAACAAGGTTTTTTAACTCTTCCTGGTCATTTTTTGGAATATCAACTGTTGTGATGCCTGCCGAATAACATCCATCGGAAGCTATAGCTCCATGTCCGCCGCTGGCAGTTATTATACATACATTTTTCACATTACTTGCAGAATAGCGTGATAAAACCTCGCAGAATGCCGCAAACTCAGCCTCATCAGCTGCTTCCACTGCACGGCTCCCTTTAATGATTTCCGAAAAAGTAATATAATCACCGGACAATGATGCAGTATGTGAACTTACCGCTTTTGATCCATCTGGGGTTTTACCAGATTTCATGATCACAACAGGTTTTTTTGTGTGGTTGACCTCTTCAATAAAAAGCCGTCCACGGCCATTACTGAACCCTTCAATGTAAAAACCAATTACTTGGGTAGCAGGATCTTTAATAAAAAATTGTAACAGGTCTACTTCATCCAGTACAGCTTTATTGCCAATACTAACTGCCCGTGATATGCCTACCCCCTCCTGTGTCAATCTGATGGTAAGATCAACAAGTATTCCGCCACTTTGACTGATAAGGGCAACATTTCCTTTTTTTAAATCTATTAGCCTTTCATTGGGCAAAAAAAAGGTATCAATATGAGGTGGGGAAAATATCCCAAGGCAGTTTGGTCCAAGAACAGGAAAGGAGTGCGTTGTGGCAATACGGACAATTTCTTCCTGCAAATCTTGTCTTCCTGATTCAGAGAAGCCTCCTGATATTATTATTCCACCAGAAACACCTGCAGCTATGCACTCTTCCATGGATCGGGGAATCATGTCTGCTCTTATACTAAAAATGGCCAGGTCCACCTTCTCGGGGATTTCGCTTATTGATGTATATACAGTGTCTCCATAAAGCTTCCCACCTTTAGGATTTATGCAATACGTTCGCGCTTGATATCGCAGCCTGTTTTTTGTAAAAATAACATTAGCCGGATTAAAAGGGTTGGAAAGTGAAACACCTATGACTGCTATTGATTTTGGTTCAATAACCTGTTTAAGGTTCATATCTGCTCCTTTGTGTAAGGAATTATATTATATAGTATCATCGTTCAATTATATATTTTCAATAAAAAAATGAATAACGCCATTCTAAACTCATAACAAAAAATGGCTACTATATTGATAATATAAAAAACAATGAAATTCAAACAAGACAAAATCAGGAATCGCTTTCAATCAATGAACTTGATTGCCTTATTGAATTAAGTCAAACCCTGATTCATTTGGAAATAAAAGCAGTGTGTAGAGATAATACTGAGTTTAATTAAAAGCTTGAAAAAATTTTCCACATGCAGTAATGCAAAAAAAGGATTTATGTTGTACTCAGGCAAGCAAGCTGCTGGCATTACATCTGATATCCCTATAATTTTCTGGTGGATGCTGTGAGTAATATTATAATAAGGAATAGCCCTGCATCGCTTTCCATTATTCTTAACCGCCCTGAAGCTATTAACAGTTTAACTGTTGAAATGATTGATTGTATAACCAGTGCATTAAAGCAGGCACTTCATAATGAGTCCGTTCATTTTATTTTAATCTATGCATACGGCAGCAAAGGCTTTTGCGCTGGCGGAGATATCAAGAAGCTCTATCAGGCTTCTATTAGTGGCGATAGTAACTACATAAAAGAGTTTTATTCCAAAGAGTATGCACTGGATTACCTGCTGCATACCTATCCTAAACCCGTCATTGTATTTGCACATGGTATTACGATGGGTGGGGGCATGGGAATTGCAGCAGGTGCAACGCGTGTTGTGGTGACAGAGCAAACCATGATGGCAATGCCTGAAGGGCGGATTGGATTTTTTCCTGATGTGGGGTCAACGGGGTGGCTTTTTACTAAATGTAAAAAAGGCTATCCATACTATTTAGCACTCACGGGCGATACTCTCTATGGTGCAGAATGCGTCCATGCTGGTCTGGCAC
>Ga0067045_1029862_pt1 | contig 17972 bp, 16 predicted proteins | sample TerdegcTABiofilm_FD_59184 | JGI IMG/M metagenome (GOLD analysis project Ga0067045, IMG submission 59184) | Combined Assembly of (Gp0054472, Gp0054536) Wastewater bioreactor microbial communities from Singapore -Terephthalate degrading... | reverse complement strand
TAAATTTTATTGCACATTATTTTAGGTGAATCGGGCAAATACCTTGCAGTTTGAGGGTAATTCCAAAAGGTAAAACAAGTACCCATGCCGAAAAAGAATATGGGTTTTTAAGCAAAAACTAAATAAACGGGAAAAAAGAAAACCATGACCGGAATAATAACCGACAATCCTATCAATAGAAACGAATTCAATTCAATCCCCTCTTTCGGAAATTTTTGTTCAATTTAATTCAATTAAAGAGCAGCGAAAAAAATCCTCCTGTTTTATAACAGGAGTTACGCTCAAATTCGAGGAAACCGGCATGAGCCCGTCATCCTGAATCCTGAAACCAGTTCAGGACAGGCTTTGTTTCAGGAGCTTTTGGAATCGGCATAAAATCAGGATTTTGGCAATAAAAGGCGTAACTCCTGTTATAAATAAAAAGATCCCCGCTATGGAGGATCTTTCGTTTATATATGAGACTAACTCTGTTGTCGTTTTTTTTACGCCATGCCGTCCTGCTGGAGAACCTGACCGGTAATATCCCGGATAAGGTCTGCGTATTTGTCCAGTCCCATGCCTCTGCCCTTGAACAACCGGGAAGATTCCGCTTTGGGAACGGAGCGTTCGATATCCAGATCCATCTGTTTCTTCAGTTCCAGAGCCGCCTTATTGTAGGTTTCCTTTTGCTGGGTCAGCTCTTTCTTTTCCGCTTCGCTCAGATTGGGGTTATCCAATTTGCCGTTGATCTCCCGTATCTTTGCCATGTTGTCCATAAATCCCGCAACCACGGGTTTGGGAATGGACTGGAAGGCTAATTTCAGTTGTTCATTCCAGCCGGTCTCCTTGGCGAATTTGCCTACGTCGTCGCCGTAGCGGTTTCCCATGAAGGCTATATCCACGCCGTTGCCGGGTCCCCAGAAGGTGAGGCCCTGGCTCCCTTCCATGCCTTTCCCCTCGTGTTGTTCGTTAATGACCAAGTCTTTCAGACGGGCTTTGACTTCCTTGGCCGAATCCTTGACTCCCTGCGGAATTTCGGGATTTTTGCCCACTTTGTCCATGAAGTCGCCGATGTCCCTTATGGTGTCATAAAAACCGAACAGTTGCGACGGGTTGGGGGCGGTGGAGGCGTAGTCTTTGGTCGCCTTAACGTCTTTGAACAGGATGTGGGGGGGAACCTTGTTTTCCTTCAGTTGATCGGTAAAGTTTTTCCATGACTGGGTGAAGGCGGGGAATTTTTCGTTATCGATAGCCGACAGAGTCAGGAATGCCCGTTTCCAGGGTTCGAATTCGGGGAAGTTTTCTTTGGTTTCGATATTCTTTTCCCGGTAGTGTTCCACCAGGTCGCTTCCCAGTTTTTTGGCGTCGAAGGGTTTGCCGTTATCCAGATCCTGTTGTACCGAGGTGAGGATTCCGCCCCAGTCCTTGAAGATGCCGGTGGTGGCATAATTTTCCGATGCCATGGTAACTTTTGCCAGATCGTGGAATTCGTACAGGGCTTCGGCGTTACCCATATAGCAGGAGTTAAACAGCATCATATCCAGTTTATCATCTCTGCCCGTTTCCTGATTGGCTTCTTTCACGCCTTCCCGGATGGCGTTTGCCATTTTGGAGGGGGGTTGTTCCGCCGCTCCTATCCAGGCTCCGCCGTGTCCCATGATTACTAACATATAATGTTTGGCGGGATATTTTTCCATGCCCCATTTCACGAAGTCCTGCAGAGTGGCGGGATTTCCCATCTTGGTATCGTCGGAGAGGATTCCCTTTACGTCGGAGGCATATATTTTCTTGTCATACATGGCTTCGTCGTAGGGGCGGGTGGCAAGATTGAATTCTTTTCTGATTGCCTTGCTCTTATCGGAGGAGGTATCCGCCATATACTCCAGCATGCCCAGTTCTTTGGATTTGTCGTAATATTCTTTGGCTTTTACCTTGTCTCCCATGCCCCAATAGACATTCCCCATGACGAATTTCATCAGGGGGTTATCGGGGAGTTGTTTATCCACTTTTTCCCAGTCCTGGGTGCTCATATCCAGATCCGAGTGATCGTCATGTTTCACTTCATATCGCCGGACGCCCGCCCAGTCGCCGTCCACGGGGATATGAAATTCTCCCAGTTCCTGATCCTTGGGATCCGCCTGATAGGGGAATCGTCCTATTTGAGCCACCACATTGACGTTTTCGTCGGTTCCCGCTCTTTCCAGGCTGAGCATGGTTTCGCCGGTGGCTTCGCCTATATCTTTATACTGTCCGTGCATATAGAACAGCACCGTCAGTTCCTTCTCCGGGGTGGGAGGCTTGGGAAGACCCGATGACTGAGGAACCACCTCTTCCGTAGCCGGTGTGTTATTCATGCTGCGGATATCCACCATTCTGCCCGACTGATAATCGTTGATTCCCAACTCCACTTTATCCTGGACTTCAGCCCCTTCTTTCTTTTTCTTGGGTTGTATGGCGGAAGGGGTATAAAATTTCGATGCGGAGATTTTCATGTTATTGACGCTTAAAGAATCCATCTGTAGCCACTCCTCTTTTATGGGATAAGATGCCGGATTAGCAGAAATAAATCCCATAAGGATATTATTTGGCAATATTATATCACAAACCCATAACTGAATTTGTTAACCGGATGTTAACATATCTACCTCTGCGGGCGTGTTTATTCTTGGTAAAAGCCCGAACATCAGTTACGATTGTCTGAAATCAGGCTTACATCGGGTCCGGTGCGGAACGACCCATCATCGCAGACTTTGATCAGTAGTTACGCTCAAAATCGAGGAAAACGGCATGAAATCATCATCCTAAACTCGTTTCAGGATCTATACAACATCTTGTGCCTCAGATTCCGAAACAAGCCTGCCCTGAACTTGTTTCACGGGTTCGGAATGACGGGGGGACTGAACGAATACTAACAGGACTTACGCCATTTTATATCAAAACCCAGATTTCATGCCGATTGCCAGAGATCCTGAAACAAGTTCAGGATGACGATTTCATGGCGTTTTCCTCGAATTTGAGCGTAAGTCCTTAGATACCACCACCACAGCGAGAAAGGAAGGACTAAAGTCCTTCGCTACCACTACCACATATAGAAAGGAGGGACTAAAGTCCTTCGCTACCACTACCACATATAGAAAGGAAAGACTAAAGTCCTTCGCTACCACTACCACATATAGAAAGGAAAGACTAAAGTCCTTCGCTACCACCACCATATAGAAAGGAAGGACTAAAGTCCTTCGCTACACCAAAAGAAGGGAAGAAGCAAAGTTCTTCGCTACGATTATAGTTTATATAAAATATTTTAAGTCCAATCACTTAAAAGAGCCGTTATTCTTTTATTTTTTTCATAAGCCATGCCATATTTTCTCCCAGGACGTGCATGGTACGGATGCCTTCCGCGTCATTTTCCACTTCGCCTTTTTCTCTGCCCACACCCACATTCCAGTAGATGGAACCGGGGACGATCATCTGCCCGATAAAGAAGAAATGGTTGATGGAGTCAAACACGTTGATGGATCCTGCCCGACGCACCGCCACCACCGCCGCGCCCACCTTTCTTTTGAGCATATCGCCATTGGCACGGGAAACGAAGCCCACCCGGTCGATAAAACATTTCATTTCCGGAGTCATATCGGCGAAATAAGTGGGGGATCCCAGAATGATACCGTCGGCGTCGAGAATCTTTTCGATGCACTGGTTCACCGGATCATCATCGAAGACGCATCGCTGGTTCTTTTTGTTAAAACAGCCGAAACAGGCTTTACAACTATGAATTCCGGTTCCTGCCAACTGGATTAGTTCGGTTTCGATGCCTTGCTTTTCCAGTTCTTCGAATACGTGTTTGATGAGTATGGCGGTGTTGCCGTCTTTCCGGGCGCTGCCGTTAATTGCCACTACTTTCATGTTTTATGATTCCTCCCGATTTTAAATTTTTTCCAATACTCCATGCCTTGCCGATCTTTTCGCCGACTCTCCAGTAGGTGTTATCAGGCATAGTCAGGACGAAGGGGTTGATCTTGACCAGATCCGGCATACCGTCGGTAAGATAACGCTCTTCGGTGTAAACCCCCATAATGTCTCCCACAAAGAAGGTATTGGTGGGCAGTTCCATGGTGTTGACCAGTTTACACTCCATGCAGAGAGGACAATCCTTTATCATGGGGGCATTATTCAGATCACCGTAAAAAATGTCGAAAAGCACCGATTTGTCTATCTTTTTACCCGATGTGATACCGCAGTAGTCGGTATATTCCATGAGATCGACAGCAGGAATATTGATGCTGAACTCTCCCGCCCTCTCGATTTCCTTATTGGTAAAATGCCTTTTATTGATAGCCACTCCGATGAGGGGAGGCTGAAAATTCACCCTGGAAACCCACGCCACAGGCATAAAATTGGGATCCGATTCTCCCTTGACCCCCACCAGCACCATAGGCATGGGATAAACAAACCCATTGGTTCCTATGTTAATTTTATTCAATGAAATCCCTCCTTTTCTAATACTTACCCAAAACCCCTGTTCTTAATCCAATCAGGAGTTACGCCTTTTATTACCAAAACCCAGGTTTCATGCCAGTTCCAACAGATCCTGAAACGAGTTCGGGATGACGAGGGAACTGAATGCATACAGAGGAACTTATTTCCAATTTGAGGTTGTCCCCAGAAACCGTTTCAGGATCTTTGGGAATCGGCATAAAATCTGGATTTTGGCAATAAAAGGCGTAACTCCTGATATATTTTCTCACGCCATCTAAAAAACCCCCACCGTAGCGATGAGGGTCTTTTATCTACAAAGGTTCAATTATTCAAAGATAATCCGATAGTCAGCACCTTTGATGGGGGTTCCCTTCACGGGATCTACGGGATCAAATACCACGAAGCAAAAATCTTTGTTTCTGTTGGTCATGTTTTTAACCTTAACGATGAGTCTCTCGTAATTGGGAGATCTGTCGTTGTGAGGTATGGAGAAAACCCGGTTATAATCCAGACCCTTTATTCTCCGCTCTCCGAAGAGTTTGCCGGTAGGGGTATAGAAGAGAATGGTATAATCGCTTTCCAGCTCAATCTGCCCGGGTATCTCGGCATCGTGATAGGGTAAATATTTGATTTTGAAGAATTTACCGTTGTGGATGTCAAACTTTACCTCATAGAACCGAGGCAGGTAGAACATCCGGTCTCCCGAGGGATAATGATACTCATTATAACTGTTGTAGAGTTTTTCATCAAAAATCTTCCCGGTGGCAACGGGTTCTTCTGTTCTGCCTATACCGGTCATGGCGATAACGAAGGTTATCAGAAGAACCGGCAGAACAAACTTTGCTAGACTTTTCATCAAACAGCTCCTTTCTTTCAATTTCTCTTGGCAAGACTTTAGTTTAGTCATGCCACCTCCTTTCTAAAACTCACAAGGTTTTTCCCCTGACATATTTTTCCTTTGTTGCATATATCCGGGGTTTTTCGGACTGTTTTCCGCCCTTTACGAATCCTTCGAAAAGATTATGATAACTTTCTTCTTACTCCGGAATTTTCCTTCTTTTTCAGAAAAAATCTTATCACTGTTCCTAATATTTGGGGGAATTTTATCTTTTTCCTTCTTGTCCCGGTAAATTTATTTTTAAGGCAGGTAATATATGGAGGATCCCGAATTGTTTCTTTAACAGGACTTACGCCATTTTCTATCAAAACCCGGATTTCATGCCGATTGCCAGAGATCCTGAAACAAGTTCAGGAGGGAGAACCGATTTTATCCCCGGTTTTCCGATTTTGGACATCCCCTCCTCTACCCGGCGGGATGTTAACATATTTTTAATTATATTCCTATTCCTTTTTGGGAAGAGATAGACTAAAATAAAAGGAAGAAAATATTGTTGCTGTTTCTCCCTGTAAGTAAAAAAATAATAATATAGAATTCCATAAGGAGGAAGAAATATGGATGGTATAGGCAGAGTATCTTCTTATAGCGGTGTAACCCAGACCCTAGCCAAAACCGCCCTGCAAAGTATGGGGCAGACCGACGACTTCAGTTCCGGCAGACAGGTAGCGGACCGCTTCCTCTCTTCCATACAACAGGAGGGAACCCAGGCGGAAAAGCAGATCGCCTACTGGACCCAGAAGGCGGTGGGACAACGGTTGGACAACCGGAGCGCCTACCATGCCCAGCAAGTTGCCCTGCAGGTTCTGTCCGGGGGAATCAGTGGTCCCGTCAGTTGCGTGCTGGCAAATATCGGCGAACAGGCTATCCACAAGGCGGAGGACTTTGAGGACGGCAGAAATATGGGCAAGGTATTCCTCCAGGGAGTCCGGGATAACGCGGGAACCAATACGGAAAAAGCGGTCGCCCAGACCTCTATCAATGCGGGAAGCAACCGCCTCAGCAATGAATCGGGATTTCATGCCTACTCCACAGGCTTGAAAACCATCGCGGGAGGAATTCAGGGACCTCTGGGAGCGGTTCTGGCACAAGTGGGAGATCAGGCTTTCGGCAAAGCCACCGACTGGGAAGACGGACGGACCATCGGCAGAAGCTATCTGCAGGGGATCCGGGATAACACTTCGGATCAAAATGAAAGGATCCTGAGTCAGGTAGCCCTGGACACCACCGGACAACGCCTCGCCAACAAAAGCGCCGGAGAAGCCCAGAGAGCCGCCCTGAGAATGATATCCGACGGAGAAACCCGACAGCCCGCCGACAAGATGTTAGCCCGATACGGACAGAAAGCCCATAATAAAGCCGAAGACTGGGAAGACTCCAGGAATATGGGTTATCAGGTGCTCAAAGGAATCATAAACAACACCGACAACCCCGTCAGCAGGGTCATAGCCGAAACCACCCTGAAATCCTCCTCGGACTACAACTATAACAACGACGGAGCCCAGATCCAGCAGAACGGCTTCAAATCCATTCTTGACACTCCTTAACTTAAAATAGATATTTATCACAGGAGTTACGCCTTTTATTGCCAAAATCCAGATTTTATGCCGATTCCCAAAGATCCTGAAACAAAGCCTGTCCTGAACTGGTTTCAGTATTCAGGATGACCGGTTCATGGCCGTTTCCTCGAATTTGAGCGTAACTCCTGTTATCAGTCAAAAACCGGAGTTATTGATGCTTAACTCCGGTTTTTGGTTTTCGCGCTCTTTCGAAGCCGGGGGTTCCGAAATCAAAAAACCCCTCCACGGGGCTTTTCATGGTTGTTATCCTGTCGGAAAGCAAAAAGAATTAAAAAGACAATCTAACTATATGATTGCGCGTTCGCGTCTGGGTCTTCGGGATTTGGAATTTTCGAAGCAGTCCCGGCACAGAACGGGTTTACCCTGAGTGGGTTCAAAAGGCACTTCGGACTCCTGTCCACACTCGGCGCAGGTTACTTTATAAAGAGTCTTGGCTCCGCCTCTTTTCTTTTTGTCTCTCTTGCGTTCATTCCGGCAATCGGGACATCTTTTGGGATCATTTTCGAATCCCTTGGAGCTGTAAAACTCCTGTTCTCCTGAGGTAAAGGTAAATTCCTGTCCACAGTCGCTGCAATTTAAGGTGCGATCTTTGAATTCCATTAATTAACAAGCCCCCTTGGCAATTTTTGATTTGGACTTGCTTAGAACCGGGCTGTCTTTCCTATCCGACGTGATGTTTCTTCTTTCTAACCTTCCGACAGGACAACGGTCCGTCTGACAGTCAGATACAACCCTGAGTTTGATACAAGCCATAAGGATTTTATTTCACGAAGTCATCCTCCGTGAAACTCACACTATTCTAACACACCCTCTTTGATTTGTCTATAAAGGGAAAAAATAAATTTCAGTCCGGTGGAAAGCAGTTTGACAAACGATAGATTTTAACCGTATAAAAACAAAAGAAGCCCAAGGGAATCCTCTTGAACGAATTTCGGGCTTTTTCAACCGGTTTCTATTGTTTGGGCTGTTTTTCGGCTATTTTTTCCCTGGCTTTTTCCGCATCGAATCCGCCCTGAATTACCAGGAAGTGGTCATCCACCAACACATTGGTGAAATCCAGATAGAGATCCAGAGGAGCAAGGGCTTTGTGGTTAACTTTTACGAAATGCTTGGTAATATAAACGCAATTGGGGATCTTCAGTTTGGATTTTATGATACTTTCCACCTGGCTCAGAAGGAAGTTCTGGAACATCTGGGGCAGGGGGATCATGTCCCCCGCCCAGAACCGGTCAAAGTCCACCTTGATCATGCCGTTGTCGATGGTGAATTTGATCTCCACCGAGAAGGATACGGTGATGCCTTTTTTAAGGTTGCCGTAAACCAGCAGTTTGTTTTTGGAAAAATCTATTCTTAAATCGAATATGCCGAATTTATTCAGGCTCTGATCCGATCTTATTACCTTATTTAACCAGCTTTTGGATACAAGAAGATTGAATTTCTCTATTATAAAGGCGGCTTCTTTTATGGTGTTCGCACATATTTCCTTTTTAAGATTAAAATTCTCTATGCTCAATATCATATTTTCTATGATAATCCCCTCGGTTTCCTCCTCTTTTACGAAAAAGTCCTTGAATTTCAACCTGATGCGGTTCTTATCCCGTAACTGGGACAGATCCGCCGAAAGCCCGTAAAAGAATATCATATTGGCAAAGCTGGTAATAAGGTCCGTCATTTATCTTCACCTCATAAATTTTTATATACCGTTCCTTCAATCGGCTTTGGTTTTGGCCGGTTCGGTTTTGGCGGTGGATTCTGTCTTGGGAGTCTCCTCGGTTTTGGCTTTCTCGGTCTCTTTAGTGTCGGCATGGGGTTTTTCCTGACCCAGAGCGGCTTTTTTCGAACTGTTGCGGTAATCGTTGATATGAAATCCGGATCCCTTGAAAACCACCGCCACATTGGTGATAACTCTCTTGAAATCTCCCCCGCACTGAGGACACAGGGTCAGAGGTTCATCGTCGAACTTCTGCTTGATCTCCTCATAATGGTTGCAATCGTAACATTTGTAGCAATAAATGGGCATGGCAAAATTCCTCCCGGAAAACCTTAGTTTTAGATCTCTCCAGGGGCGGGACGGGTTAAAACCAGGTCGATGGAATGTTTATTCACCGTTATAAAATCGGTGGTATAGAGCAGACTGTCCCCGTTGAGGGAATATATCTTGGCGTTGGTTACGGGAATAAACTCCCTTACCCGGACGTTCAACTCGTCGGAAATCCTGGAGTCCATCAACAGATACATTTCCCCTTCTATTTTATGATTTCTTGTGAAGATTACCACTTCTCTTCTCTCTTTGGGAATACGAAGACTCATCCTAAGCCTCCTCACTTCTTTCCTTATTTTCCGGTTATTTCCTTATCGACGGGGGATTCTCCTCCCACAACTCCATTTTATCCCTCATGTTTTACAAAACAGAAACTCCCAGGAGGAACACCCAGTCTTCGTCCCACCACCTCACACTTTGCCTGCAAAAGGAAAAACAGAGGGGGTTCTTCTTTTGCCGAGGAGGAGAGGGTTTCGAAATTGCCCATCCCCTTGGCTATAACCAGATCCGAGGTCTGATATTCCCTTATAAATTCCTCCCCCGCCTGAGAAAGAACCACTCCCAGATAAGTGGTTCCCGTATTGACCAGTTTGGATACGAAAGGAATCCGGGCTTCATAAAAATCCTCTTCCAGGGCGTCATCGAAGGCGGGACCTCCCCGGACGCAAAAAACGATTTCCTTGCCTCTTTTGCCCAGCTCCTCCGCTAAAACCCGGTCAAACACTATCTCCCCGGAATTGTCGGCTATATAAAGAATTTTTTTCGCTTTTTCGAGTATTTCCCTGAATCGGTTATGATCATCCCTGTCGAAGGGGTTATTCAGTATATGATTGATTTTCTGTTTTAAAAGATCGTCCCGTCCCGCCACCGCATCCAGGATATTGCCCGCGACCGCTACTTTAATTGCGGTAAGGAGAGGATCGGGAGTATCCTTTATCAGGGGGATTATCTCTTTTAATATCTCTTCAGCCTTTTTATTTCTTTCTCTTTTCATTTCATAAAAGGGATCGTACACCCCGCTCTTTTCCCGGATGAAAGCAAAAATTTCATTGGCGGATTCCACCGGGGTTTTAGTAATATCGATATTCTTTATATGAGCGATCCCCTCCATCATAAGCTCAATTCGTTTTTCATCATCGGATGTACATTTTCTGACCATTCTTTCAATGGCCGATACCATGCAGGTAAAACATTCCAGTTCCGTTCTCATCTTATCTCCTTCTAATTACCTTTTCTTTTTATTTTAATTACACTCCCCGTCCCGATTGTCTTTAATCTCATCCCGACCTCCGGTCCCGCCCCAATGCTGCCGGTTCTCTTCTCAAAAGTGTCAATTCCGACTGCAGGCTTCCAGACGGACTGCAGTTCCCCTTTTTCTGATACTTTTTATATGTAGATTTCCTTTTATTTTATCCGCTTTTTCGAAAAGGCCCTTCAATCCGTAGGACTTTTCTTTGGAGAGAGCCTGGGTTAAATCGAATCCCTTGCCGTCGTCGATAATCAGCAGAGAAATGTTCCCTGAACGGGATTTTACCCGGATAAAAATATTTTTTGCATGGGAGTGTTTTATTATGTTGTTAAGGGACTCCAGAAGAATAAAAAGAATCTCCTCGCCGGAACCGGAATGGCTATTTATAAGCAGTTCCAGATTCTCGTGTCTGATATTAAATTTCTTTTCATTCTTTTTTATTATGCTAATTATATTATTATATAAATTCTGTTCATCCACGCCCTTATCCTCTTTTTCTCTTAACCGGTTTATGATTTCCCTTATTCCCCGAAGTCCCTGGTTCAGGGTTTCCTGCAATCCCTTTATATCTTCCATATCCGTAGGGAGTTCCCGTTCCATCATTTTACGGATGAGATCCATCTGCATCCGGGCGGAATAGATGTCCTGGGCTATGGTGTCGTGGATTTCTCCCGCCATTTTCAGTCGTTCCCGATAGACCGCATCGGAACTGTCTTCCCTGATTTTTTGTATTTCCGCCAGTTTTCCCTCCATCTCCTCCAGTTCGGTAAAGGCATGGTGTTGTTCCATGAGAGTGGCCAGGGTCTGGGTGATAAGGTTAAAAAACAGGTGAGATTCTCTTTCCGGAACAAAATATTTATCATTGGTTTCCATTCCCAGATACCCTCTTTTCCCTGACGGAGTGTGGAAAGGCAGGAATTTTATTTTATAGCCCATCTCTTTTTCCAGGGGAGAATTCCACCGGGGTGTAAGCAGGATTTCTCCTTCCGCCGATTCCAGGGAATCTTGCACATCATGTAAGGGAATAGGCGGAATCTGTCGGTCGGACCGGGAACTGACTCTTTCCATGGCTCCCTTTTCCCTTTCAAAGAAAAGAACTATATAATTAAGTGGAACATAATTTTTAATTTCTCTGTATATTTTTTCCACCATTGCGCCTACATTCCTGTCGCCGGAAATTCCCTTCATCAATCGGGAGGGAAAGAGGCGGGAGTTAAATTTTCGTTCCGCTTCATCCTCTATCAGATGAGGGAGGAGAGACAATTGCTTTATTTCCTTAATGGAAAAGGGAGCAGTTTTATAGAATATCAGCACGAATACCGGGGGTCGGTTGTCATGAAATCCTCCCGGAAACAGCAAAAAACCGCCATGTTCAACCCTCTCCAGGATCTTTTCGTAGAAACTCCCCTGATACAGAAACTCCTCCACATTTTTCCTGTCGATTATAACCGGGGTCTTTCGATCAAATATATTAACCACCTTATCGTCCATCAGAAGCAGATCCCTGGGTGTAAACAGGGGTTCATGTCCGGACTCTTTTTCTCTCTCCGGGAGTCCTTTACCGTTTTTTTCGGGGTTGTTTTGGGGGATCCCCATAATCCGCCAATGGGGCCGGCGGATAAATACCCAGCCTTCCACACGGGGAAACTGGCTGCCGATAAACCGATTCAGGGACTCCAGTCTTTCACCGGCGGGGGTCTCCTTCAGCCATTGGGCTATTTTATCGTTAAAATCCTCCTCGGGCAGTTTGAACAGGGCTTTCAGGACAAAATTCACTCCCGGTTCCAGGGGAATATAGAGAAGAGCCCAGAAAAACCCCAGAGGAAGTATGGGAATCCAGAGGGAGGGGAAATTCCCCATATCCAGCATTATTTTTTCTATATAGAAATAGACCGGCAGAGATGAAAATATCAATATGAAAACCGAAACCGACCCGGACAGAATTCCCCGGCACAGGGCTCCGCTCCGATCTTCCTCGGCGAATCCTGACCATATATAAGGCAGGGGAATAATAAGGGAAGAGAACAGGATCCCTCCGTAAGACAGAAAAAACCCCTCCTGCCATCGGGGAATCAGCAGCAGATCCCCTATAACGGTTATGCCGGCCACCAGTATCCCCAGAGCCCGGCAAAAAATTTCATTCCTCTCCCGTATATTTCCGCAGGAAGTTATTCTGTTAAACATATAATACAGTTCATATATATAAATAACAGACAAAAGGGACGTTACGGGAGTTATTTCACCGGTTACCCCCATATCCGACAGAAAACCCACAACAAACAGAAGCATGAAACCCACTGCCAGTATCCATAGTTCCCATCCCTTGCCTTTTTCCTGCCGTTCAAATATGAGACAGGAACCCGGAAGAAAAGACAGCAGCAACGCAAAACTCAGTTTATTCAAAAAAAGATCTACCTGTCCTAAAAAAGGGAGACGGGATACAATAACCAGCAAAAAAAATACAGATACAAGAGAAAGATAATAAATCAAAGAATCCTTGTTAAACCCTGAAGATAACCTTCCTCCGATACAGGTCATAACCGTAATTGTCGCTATCAAACCCATAAGAGGAATAATTCCGGAAAACAGAATCCGGGTATCCGTAAAAAAATCCGCATCCATATTCATAATCCGTTTAATCGTACAGGAGTTACGCTCAAATTCGAGGAAAACCGCATAAAATCGTCATCCTGAACTTGTTTCAGGATCTCTGGCAATCGGTATGAAATCTGGGTTTTGATATAAAATAGCGTAAGTCCTGTCGTAGTTAATCTGGTTCTATCTGAATGAGTACATCATGAGACTATAAACAACAGACTATAAATACTTATATATACTAATCCGGGTCTATATATCCTCTTTTTATTGCCACATATATAGCCTGGGCTTTATCCCGGACTTTTAATTTCCTGAAAATTTCCTTGAACCGGTTTTTGATCATTCCCGTATGAGTTTTCATTTTCTCGGCGATCTCCTCATAAGAGAGTCCCTTGCCGATAAATCTCAGCATTTTCTTTTCGTCCAGGGTAAGATGCTTTTCCCTGTCATCGGCGGTTTTCAGTTTGGCAAAGTGTCCCAGCACCTTGCGGGCGATTCTGGGATCCAGCACCGCATATCCCCGGTGAACCTGACGGATCCCCTCCACCAGTTCCTCCGTGGTAACCTCCTTGGGCAGATACCCCAATGCCCCCGCCTGGATGGCGCCGAAAACCTCCTCTTCATCGCTGAACATGGACAAAACCACCACCTGGGTCTGGGGAGATATTTTCTTGACCTCCGCCGTAGTTTCCACACCGTTCATCCCCGGCAGTTTATAGTCCATGACGATGACGTCCACAGGATTCTCCTTTATATACTCCAGGCAATCTTCTCCTTTTGCCCAGTGTCCCACCACTTCCAGATCGAACTCCAACTGGAGGGTTCGGGCAAGGGTCTGTCTTAAAATGGTATGATCCTCCACCAATGCTAACCTTATCTTTTGCATTTTCTCTCCTTAAAAGGAAGTCGGAAAATGAAAGAACGCCTTTAATACAGGATTTTCACCGGTTTTCCCTTCTGATCTCCAATTTCTGACTTCCAACTTCTTTATAGGTTTTCCCTTCTGATCTCCAATTTCTGACTTCCAACTTCTTTATAGGTTTTCCCTTCTGATCTCCAATTTCTGACTTCCAACTTCTTTCTACCGTTTTTCCTTTCCAATCTCCAACTGCTGACTTCCAACTTCTTTCTATCGGTTTTCCTTTCCAATCTCCAACTTCCGACTTCCAACTTCTTTCTATCGGTTTTCCTTTCCAATCTCCAACTTCCGACTTCCAACTTCTTTGTTACCAGTTTTCTTCTTCTTCGGGTTGGGTGATGGTATCCATTACCCAGTCGAAGTCGGCGCTGGTTATGACGCTGTCGCAATATTCGCAATGGGCAGACTGTCCCGGTTTCGTGGGGGCGCCGCAGTTGGGGCAGTTATGGGCTACGGTTCTGCCTCCGTCTTTGGAGGTTTTAATCCCCTGTTTGCGGACAAAGGTCCAGAATTCCCGGAAGGGTTCGATCTGTTTACTTCCCTCCACTATTTTGCCCCGGCTGTCTATGGTAAAGTCCGCCATGGAGGCTCTGACTTCCACTGTTATAAAGTCGTGTTCTCCTTCCACACCGGCATCTATGATACGGATTCCGCCTATGACCAGATCCTCGGATTTGTTAAACCAGCCTTTTTCCCGATATTCTTCCAGTTGCATGTCCATACGCTGGAAGTTGGCTTCGGACAGATATTGCCGTGCCGGTTCCAGATCGTTTTTGGACCAGGCTCTCTGGATATGGAAGAAGGCGGTCTGGGCTTTATCCAGAAAGACTTTTTCGCTGAAGTTGGGATCTTTCTGTTTTATTTCATCCACCGGAGATTTTTTTGCGGGGGGAGGAGTTTTTTTCAACGAAGAGGACTGACGACTATATTCCTCCACTTCCTCCTCATCTCTTTGCGGGGGTTTTCTGTCTCCCCGACGGTCTCCTCCTCGGCGGTTTTCTTCCTCTCTCCGGTTTTTCTGACTGGAAGGCACAAACCCTCCCTGGGGATAATTGTTTTTGGCCATAATACATCCTCCCGGCTTATTTTATTATCAAAGACAAACAAAAAAATCAAATGCCCATGCCGCAATCAGAGTCGATAAGGGCGAACCCCTGACAATATGGGATTTTGGGGCAGAACCGGTCCTTGTGGGTAAAACAGTTCTGCCCCGTGTCCTACTACCGGTTCCGGTCGAAAGTCAATACCATAAAGCCCGGTTTTAAGAACCTATTCGGAAAATATCGGTGAGGGGATAGAATCGGGTTCAGGAGAACCCTCCTACAGACTGTCCGAATAAGTTCTAAGAAGGGATAAAGTCCTTCGCTACCGTTTTCCAACTTCCAACTTCTAACTTCTAACTTCCAACTTCCAACTTCTAACTTCCAACTTCCCACTTCTTTGTTACCAGTTTTCTTCCTCGATGGGTTGGGTGATGGTATCTAAAACCCAGTCGAAGGAGGAGGCGGTGATGACGGTATCGCAGAATCCGCATTTACCCGATTCTCCGCCCGATTCCACAGGGGCTCCGCAGTTGGGGCAGTTGTGGGCTACGGTTTTTCCGCCGTCCTCGTTGGTTTTGGCGCCCTGTTTACGGACAAAGGTCCAGTATTCCCGGAAGGGGGTGATTTCCTTGCTGCCATCGACTATATTTCCCTGCCGATCCACTGTATAGTCCGCCATGGATGCCCGGATTTCTGTCTTGATGAAGTCGTGTTCTCCTTCGACGCCGGCTTCGGTGATACGGATTCCTCCCACCACCAGGTTGTCGAATTTATTGAACCAGCCTTTGTCCCGGTATTCTTCCAGTTGCATATCCATCCGGCTGTGTTGGGATTCCGACATATAGACCCGTGCAGGTTCCATGTCATTTTTGGACCAGGCTCTCTGGATATGGAAGAAGGCGGTCTGAGCTTTATCCAGGAAGACCTTCTCGCTGAAGTTGGGGTCTTTCTTCTTGAGTTCCTCTATCTGTTCTTTGACTTTGGCGTCGTCCACGGGTTTACCTGCTCCCTGGGGGTTCTGGGGATCGGGATATCCTCCTTTTTTGCCGCCGGCGGGGGATTGGCCTTTGGGAATAAATCCGCCGCCGCTTTTGTTATCTCCGCCCTTGTTTTTCTTCTTCTTGAAAGAGTCGATTACGGCAACCAGCACGAATACGCCGATGATCACAGCAAAAACACAGCATCCGCAGGAGGATCCGCCGCTGCTACTGCTGCCGATGTCGTAGTTGCTGCTGTCATGGCTGTCGCTGTCATGGCTATCGCTGTCAGTGGTGCTACTGTCGTAATTACTGCTGCTGTCAGTGCTTCCGCTGTCGTAATTACTGTCGCTGCTGCCGCTGTCGTAATTACTGTCGCTGCTGCCGCTGTCGTAATTACTGTCGCTGCTGCCGCTGTCATCGCTGGAATCACCGGAGTCGTCTCTTGAAGGAGGAACGTAATTCTGTCCTCCCCCGGCTCTGGGAAGTACATCGGAAAAGCTGAAAAGTATAAGACTTACCGCGATTAACCACAGAAACAGAACTTGCCTTAATCTCATAGAGTTATTCCTCTTTCCTTAAAGAATTTTGCTCCTCTCGACCGGGGAAGAAAGAAACCGGACTCCCTTTTTTTACCGGATCCAAATCAGCACCTCAAAACCGACTGCTGACGTCCGACTTCCGACTTCCAGACCTACCAGTTTTCTTCCTCGATGGGTTGGGTGATGGTATCCAGAACCCAGTCGAAGGAGGAGGCAGTGATGACGGTATCGCAGAATCCACATTTGCCCGATTCTCCTCCCGATGCCACAGGGGCTCCGCAGTTGGGGCAGTTGTGGGCCACGGTTTTTCCGCCGTCAGCGTTGGTTTTGGCGCCCTGTTTCCGGACGAAGGTCCAGTATTCCCGGAAGGGGGTGATCTCCTTGCTGCCGTCCACTATATTTCCCTGGCGGTCCACCGTATAGTCGGCCATGGACGCCCGGATTTCTGTCTTGATGAAGTCGTGTTCTCCTTCGACGCCCGCTTCGGTGATCCGGACTCCTCCTATAACCAGGTCGTCGAATTTATTGAACCAGCCTTTTTCCCGGTATTCTTCCAGTTGCATATCCATTCTGCCGTGCTGGGTTTCCGACATATAGACTCTGGCGGGTTCCATGTCGTTTTTTGACCATGCCCTCTGGATATGGAAAAAGGCGGTCTGGACTTTATCGAGAAAAACCTTTTCGCTGAAGTTGGGGTCTTTTTTCTTGAGTTCCTCTATCTGTTCCTTAACCTTGGCCATATCGGCGGGTTGGTTGGCTCCCTGGGGATTCTGGGGATCGGGAGATGACCCTGAGGGTACAAATCCTCCTCCGCCGGCGGGGGGGGTATTTTTGGGGATGAATCCGCCTCCACCCTGGTTATCACCGCCGCCACCCTTGTTTTTCTTTTTGGTCAGGGCTCCTATTATCAGGACGATTACCACTATCCCGAAAATCACTATAAAACCGCAGGTGCCTCCGCAGCAACCGGTGGAGGATCCGCCGCTTCTGTAGTTATAACCGTTGACGCTTCCTCCCGATTTGTAGGTAGTGCTGCGGGTGGAAGTGGAAGTATAAGTGGGTCGGTAGGTGCTGGTACTGCGGTAAGTATTGGTCTTCTTGTAGGTATAGGAGGGTTTGCTGGGGTTACTCCGTTTGGGAGGGGTATATTTCTGCCCCTTGCCGGCTCTGGGCAGAACATCGGAGAAGCTGAAAAACACCATGAATACCGCCATGAGCAACAAAAACAGAACCTTTCTGAACTTCATAATTTTAACCTTCCTTCCCTGACGGGTATTTTTTCCCGCTCAACCGGAAACAGGGAGGGAAACCCCGGAAAGGGAATCGGTTTTGTTCCCCCGGATTTCCTCCCCGTTGTCGGCTTACGGGTTTACAGGAGTATCAACCCTACAATAATCGTAGAAAGCAGCAATATTATTCCCAGAAAGCCCATGGCGCTGCTACCGCAACAGCAGCATCTTCCGCCGGAAGCGCCACCTCCAGAACCACTATCATGATTATCACTGGTATCAGCCGGAACATCGGTATTATAGTCGGTGCTGGTGGAAGTGTAAGTGTAAGTACTGGTAGCCGTATAGGTGGGACGGGAAGTATAGGTGGGACGAGAAGTATAGGTGGGACGAGAAGTATAGGTGGGGCGGGAGGTATAAGTCGATGTATAGGTGGGGCGGGAG
>Ga0067045_1000985_pt1 | contig 17972 bp, 21 predicted proteins | sample TerdegcTABiofilm_FD_59184 | JGI IMG/M metagenome (GOLD analysis project Ga0067045, IMG submission 59184) | Combined Assembly of (Gp0054472, Gp0054536) Wastewater bioreactor microbial communities from Singapore -Terephthalate degrading... | reverse complement strand
GTTAGTAGTTCCACGAACTGGGTCGCTCCGGCAAGTGAGAGATTTTATAAGCGAAGTCGTGTGTCAGTGTGTCTCGGAGCTTCTTAAGCTCGATTTTCGATCCGGCTTTTGTGGTCAAGATGCGAATCAATTACTGAATCTCCACCCAGCCGACTTTGTCTTTACTGAGGTCACTGAATCTCAAGGACCACTGGTTTTGCATGTTTGTCACAATGGAACATCAGAGTGGATAATCGACAGACCTTTTGCGACCGGCAGTGGCGATATGTTTGCGTATGCGTTATTGCGTAAATACCATGGTGTGAAATTGAACCTGTCTCAAGCGTCATTGCTCGCGTACAAGGTACTGGAAGAAGCAATAGAAGTGGGAGCTTATGGGTTGGGATACCCTATCGACGTTTGGCACGTTAATAAAGACTCGCTCCGACAATTGAGCGAAGCAGAGATAGCGGCCCTGCAAGATCAATCCGCCCAAATTCGAGAAATGGAAGTTAAACTGCTTGTAGGTGATTCCGGCAGGATCACCGCAGAGTTGAATACTGACGACAGCACCATGAAAACAGATGGACTCGAATTTCAGCACAACATGCGGGATATCCATCCTTGCGAGGCAGCCTCACATGATCAACAGGTTTGACGAACGTAACTAGCGTTTCAGGGTGGGCAACGTCGTTGGAGGGCGTCACAATGGTCTGGCAGGTCATTCTTTGCGGGCTTCTGGCGGTCTCTGAATCGGGCGACTGGTCGGCCATCATCAAGGCCCAGCAGCTTTTCCACGAGGTGTACGGCAAAAAGATGGAAGCCGCCAAAACACCCGAAGCCAAGGCGGCGCTGGCTAAGGAACTCCTCGAACTGGCGAAGAAAGAAACCGATCAGCTGGCCAAGCGAGTGGAACTGGAAGAGGCGAAAAAGTTGGCGGTGGAAGCACACGCCATCGCCATGGGAATCGACATAGCAAAGGAATTAGCCTCTATTCCTCGCGACGATTTGCCATCTGATCCGCTAGCTGAAGCCGACGCATTATGGCTGAATGCGCAGTCTGATGAAGACAAGCTTCATGCCCTGGAACTCTTTTTTCGTGTGAAAGAGATATCCCCGCTAGTTGCACAAAAATGGCACGAACGGATTGATCAAATGTCTAATGCATCAACGGTTATTTTATCCGCACAGACGGCCAAACTTTTTGGCTCTCGGCTCTTTTATGAGAAAGGGCTGGACGCGATTAACGGGTGGGAATTGCCAACAGATTACATGGAATGGTCAGCAACGCTACGTGGCGGAACTTATGTTGTCACAGTCTCCTATGCTGCCGACCCACCTATGGCACCAGAATCGCTGTTTGGTTTCGGTATATTTCAGAATGAGAAGGCAAGAAAACCAATCTCATACGCTATGTCACAGTTAGGGCCAAGTGGCCCTTGGTTTACCGTTATTGACCGGCAATTCGGTGTAATAAAGGTTCCGAAAGATGGGACCTATGTTTGCCGCTTTTACGTTGTGCGCAAACACCCTGATAAATTAAAGGCAGGGCTTATCGTTCTCAGATCGATCACTCTCAGCCGACAGTGATACCTGCAACTTATATTGGTTACCCTGGATATGCCGCACGGCGTTTACCCACGCTGGAGACATAAGTGATCCGTGGACTATCTGACAAGCGCCAATTTTGGGCGCATTAACGCCCATTTCTGCTCCGCAATGCGTGCATAGGAGATTCGTCTGCCATTCAGCGAACTCTGGATCAAACAAATCGGATAAACGTTGAGTCCGCGCTCCTAAACCTAACGTCGCATCAATCGCACCACCATTAGGGCACAAGGTATAGCCGCCGCTATCGACGCTGATGCCGCAGCGTCCGCGCACGGCATGCTGGCTGCACGGACTTCGGGTTTCTCCAAAATCCACGGGAGCAACAAAGCAATCAAAAAGATATAGAATCTTTGACTTTTCTTTCACTGTGCTCCTTTCCCATACCGCGAGCCCTTCTTCTTCCATTCTGTCGGTTAAGGCACGCGATTCTGGTGAGGCTCTATTAGACAATATGAAGACTCTTCCCGGAGATAATAGATTTGCAAGTTTCGCGAAGTCTCGACAGTGCGGGTGAAGAGTGGGTTCGCCGCCGATTAAAAGAATGTCCGGATGCCATGACAACTCTTCAGCTTGATAGATGAAACGGGTCACATCATCCATCGTCATGTCCGGAATGGGTGGTGGCAACCATGACATCCGATTGCAATTAGTGCATCCAAGATTACAACGGTAGGTCAGATGCCACTCCGCTTTGGTACAATCTTTCGTAATGTGCCACATCATGTCTCGTTTCCTGCGTATTCAAACGCGCCAAGATAACGTGGGTTATAGCTTTCTACGGGCAATCGGCGATGCATGTCCCAGTAGTCGAGAAAACGCTTCAGTTCGGCACGATATATATCTCCTATTCCCGGCGAGTAGACACGACGCCGAAGCCTTTCAATCAAACGCTGGGTCCACCGAAAATGATGCGCTTGATAATCCGCAAGCGTACCGATGCGATGAATATGGAAATAAGCATTGCGCGTGTTATCGTGAGCCTCGTTTACAATAACTCTCGCACGGCATAAGACGATCTTGCGTGTGTTCGCTCTGATCCATTGCCCGGTAAGATCACAACCAATCGGATATTGCAGACCTATTTGAGGGGTTTCCAGAACCGGGGGTAAGGAACCATCCTCAACCACACGGTCGATGATTCTTCCTTCAATTGCCCAATCGTTGTGCTCTTCCATTGCCGCGGCGATATCTTTGATCGGCGCCGGATAGGTATAAAACTCGTCCAAATCTGCGTAGATACACCAATCATCCTCATTCAGCTTAAGCCATTCGTTGATTCGTGGCCGGATGACATCGTTGACGCATGCGTCATAATCGCAATGGGTGAAGACAAACACACGTGCATCAAACGGTCTGCAGATATCGATTACGTCTGGCACGATGCACCTTCTCCACCACACACCGCGGTTTAGGTCTTCATCATGTCGGTAACCCACTGCCACGACCACATCATCGACACCTAGGCGTCTGTAATGCTCACACCAATGGGGAAGTAAGTCGTAGTCGTCAAACACCGTTGTGAAAGCGTAAATTGGCCTCGCCATTGTCTTCCTCTCCAGGTGTTCGTTTAATTCCCAACGTTACCAAAAGATTGCTTACAGTATTGGCTTCGACGGTGATCACCTCCCTCGGGCTTGCCTCTTTTAATTCCTCCAAGGTCAGCTTAGGGTGAATGGCCGTGACGATCAGGCCGTCGCGGTTGGCTTCTCGCAGCAGGTAGTGGCACCACTTGCGGAGTTCCTCAATTCGCTTTTCCCGTGGCAAGTTATCCTCAAAAATCTTCTTCAGCCCCATATCGAGACCGGTTTCGCGGTCTCTCCAGTAGCCGGGATGGAAGCCGTGACTGTGCAACTGGTCGATCATCTCGCGCGGGCACCGCAGCAGAATGATCGGGGCCTGTCTGAGGGTTTGCCGCGTCCGCATCTTAGTTTGAATCTCTTCCGGCAGGCAGGCGAAGGCCTCGTAGGCCGTGTTCCCCTGCACGAGATAGACCTGCCCGGCCCACGCCTCCTGAACCAGGTCAAGCGTCGCGTCGGGGTGCCACACCGTCGGCAACAGTCCCCCCACGCACTCGACCTGGATCATCGTCAGCCAATCCTTCAGACGTTGGACCCGTTCGGCGCGTGACTGGGTGGCAAAGACCCGCTTCAATCCCTCGTCGATGCCGTCCTCATCACGGGAGGCCCCGGGGTGAAAGCCAAGCGTGATCATAGTCTCCAGCACATCCCGACTGACCTTGGCCAGTGCTACCGGTCCTGGAGGCAGTTTATCGCGGCTCAGCCACCATTCGACCGGTTTTTCCGCCCCACGGATATCGGACCGGCCACCGGCTTGACCGACAAGCCACGGATCGGGGGCATAGACGACGTGCTGATGCTGCCAGTCCCGCATGAGCCAGTCGATATGAACGGTGGCGTTGCCCCATCGCCGCTGGAGGGCCTTCATGTAGCTTGGCCGGGCGATGTAACAGTGCGTTCGCTGGGCGTAACGGACGCGGACCACACCGTCGATGGCGGTCGGAATCGGCGGGGCATGGTGCTGCCCCCCAAGCATAATCCCTTCCCAATCGGTGTGCACCTTCTCTAGAAACTCTGCCACCTTCTCAGGAAAACCTTCGCACAAATCGGCGTCGTCTTCGAGGATCATCACGCTGTGCACGTCATCCATCAGGCAGTCCTGAAGAATCCGAAGGTGACTCATCCGGCAACCGTAGGCCCCGCCGCCTTGTGTGAATTCCGGTGGGACGCCGACTTTGTCGCCCTCAATCGCCGGATAGACAATGGGTTCTTTGAACGGCCAGCCGTATTGCTCCAAACGCTGAAAGAAGGCCCGCAGGCGATCAGGGCGTCGTTTGAGGTTGATGACATAGACACGTTCGATGAAGTCGTGCAGGTTCATAGGCATCCCTTGGTCGATCTAAAAACCTTTCTCTGCCAGGATTTGGTCCAATGACTTGAGGATTCGCGGGACGAGCCGCATCTGAATGTCGATGATCAGGTCGGCCAGGGCCGGATCAAAGCGGAGTCGTGCCACCTCGTTGGCCAATTTATCCCGCATCTTGTGTCTGATGTCGCATTCTCTTCCGGCGGGTGATTCGGACGAGACGATGAGGGCCAGTGCTGGAACGATTTCCAGTTGTTGCTCGACGAGCCTGTCCACAACCTCGGCCATGATTCGGGATCGGGGGGCCAGTCCCTCGCGAATCTGTCGCTTGCATTCCTCTAAGGTCTCGCGGTCAAGCCAGTTCGCCATAACAGGGTTCTCCTATTACTTCAGAGTGCACAACCGATTGTCACGAACACGGTTGCACTCTGGCAGTTCACCAAGGTCTGCCACTCTGTGAACGTATCGCCAAACTGGTTGTAGTAGTTGAAGGGTTTCCAGGGGGAAAGGCCTTCGATGTACACATTGTCGCCGGATCGTTTGAGGTAGAAGTAACAGCGCATCCGCTGGGTGGTCAGGTCCAGTTCCACCCAGGCCTGCTGATTGGCCATCCCGCTCCAGGTCCACCGGTAAACGGGGGCGGATTGCGTCTTCGTCAGGTTCAGGGTGATGTGCCAATCCACCAGGGTGCCGCCGATGTAGTAATAGAACGTGCAGCCCATGGTGGCCTGATCGCCCGGTGTGCAGTACTGCTGGCCGGAACTCGATTGCGATCCGGCGGATGATTCCGACCCTGCACTGGATGAAGCCGAGCCGGTCGATGATGACCAGGCTTGACTTGGGCTGCTGGCCGATGGGCTGGGGCTGGCACTCGACGATCCGCTGGACGGGCTGCTCGATGAAGAACTTGGGGCACTGCTTGGTTGCGGGGGCCAGCTGGAGCCTGAACCACTGGGCGGCTGCGTCCCCGACTGACTTGGCGGGACGCTCCCCGACGGCGGTTGGCTTTCTGAGGGGATTGAGCCGCTGGCGGAGGTGCTCGGCGGAGCACTGCCAGAACCGCTTGCGGACGGCGAAGGGCTTCCCGACGCCGAAGGAGAGCCGCTGCCCGACGGGGATGCACTGGCGGATGCCGAAGGACTCGCTGAGGGCGAACCGCTCGCCGATGCTGAGGGGCTGACCGATGCCGAAGGCGAGCCGCTGGGCGACGCGGACAGCGATCCGCTCGGAGACGCTGAAGGACTCGGCGACGCGGAAGGGCTTGCCGAGAGACTGGGCGAACCGCTGGCCGATGTTGAAAGACTCCCTGATGGGCTGGGTGAGCCGGACAAGCTGGGCGATCCCGATGGGCTGGCCGAAGGCGATCCGCTGGGCGATGCCGAGGGACTTCCCGACGCCGAAGGCGAGCCGCTCGGCGAGACAGAAAGACTCTCCGACAAGCTCTCGGACAGGCTTTCCGAGCTTGCCATACTCTCGGAGACACTGGACCAGGATTTTGCCGAACCCCAACTCATTCTGCCCTCGGATCAGATGGATAGGCCGAGTTGATGAAGGCCTCGTTGGCCAGGAACTGTTCCCGGGTTCTCCGCGGGAATCGCTTCCCGGCAAAGCCGCGGCGAATTCCTGTGAGCCGAATCACAATGCGAATCTTTTCTTGTGTTTCCTCCTCAAACGCTAACTGGACTTTGTCGCCCACGACTTTGGCCTTCAGGGCTACCGGCTTATCGCTGGCGAAGCCGCAGACCTCCAGGGAACCTTTTTCGCAGACCTCGGCGAAGCGGAAGTCGATGGGCACCTCCTGATTCTTCTGTTCCACCTCCACGACCATGACATCATCGAACCGCACCTCCGGCATCTCGTGGATGAAGAGAGCCACGTAACCGGTGGGACTCCAGGAGGCCGGGACAATGGCCGAGCTTTTGTCGGAGCCGCTCCATGACTCGGAGGGCGGCTGCGATTCACTGGGGGCCGACGATTCGCTTGGTGCGCTCGATTCACTGGGACCGGACGACTCGCTGGAACCGCTGGATTCGCTGGTGCTGGAGGACTCCGAGACGCTTGACGAGGAGCTGCTTGCCGAACTCGGCTCCTCAAATAACACGGGATAGCCGATGGGCCATTCCAGGGGAAAGCAGTAAGGGGGGAGAGAGGCGATCAGGACGCGAATCGTGGGTTTCTGGCCGTCCCAGAGTTGAATCCAGACCCAGTCGTCGAGGTGGGTAGGTTCATTGGGGACGTCGGAAAAATTTGACTTGCTGATGAAGTACCGCGGTTCGCAGCTGATCTGATAGATCACGTTGGCGATATGCTGGGCGACGCTGTCAACATCGGCCTGATTGCGGATTTGTCCGCCATCCCGCCAGGCCAGCTGGGCGGCCTTGACGAGGACCTTTCCGGCCCCGGGGTTGACAGTCTTAGCCACGGGGATTCGTTCATGGGTGGGAATGACCGTGATGCCGTCGCCCACATATTCGGCAATCGGAAAGGTCACGGTGACCTGACCGATCCTGCCGNAGTTGCTTGTGANGCCNTAGGCCTCCGCGACGGCGCATTTGAGGGGGTCGTCCTGCATATCCCGGTGTTGTCGCCAGAGGGNATCTCGCGGCGAGCCGGGGGCCACGANGTGGATCGTGTGGATGCCCGCGGCCCCGCGGAAGGTNACGCGGTGGCCCTGACAGACGGCGGCCATGTCAATCAGGTGGCCCAAGGGCCAGGAACGCTGCCAGAGNTAGGGNTCCGGCGGCGGGGCGTTGTTGTTGACGTCGGCCTCCATCGAGACGCCCGCGGGAAGGAGGTTCCCGGCGGCGGTGAACAGATCGGTCCAGGAACGGGCGTAAGTCACGGTGACGGCCTGGAGGGCGATCTGCTGCCGGATGTCGGCCAGGACGATGACGGCGAGATCGCGGAGGGTGTAGGCGTTGAGAGGGTAGAGGGTGATGCCGGTGTTCCAGTGGATGCTGGGGGTCCAGGGGCAGTTCAGGTACACCTGGAGATTTTCGGCTGGGACCAAGAAGATGCCGATGGAGAAGCGGCTTGCCCCACTGGGAATCCAAAGGGAGTTCAAAGACCAGGAGGGTGGGAGCTTTCTCCAGGGGAGCTTGCCCAACCCGGTGCCGACATCGGCGCGGGTGCCGCATCCGTTGCATTCCCGGTAAGGCTCCGGGGGACGGGTGAAGGGATCATCGACCAGGGGGGCCAGGAGGTCATGGAGCCAGATGGGGAGGAAGTCAGCGAGGAACTTCATGAAGTCTCCCGCCGGGTCCGGGTGGAGAACCGGGACCTTCACCGTCGAGTTGTCGGGGAGCCTCACGAGAAAATGAAACGCTTCGTCGCTCATGGCTGATCTGCTGCAACAACTGCTGGGTCAGTTCTCTGATGGGCTTATCCTCGGGCGACTGTTCCTCTTCGAGAATGGCCAGAATCGTTAACAGGTGGTGTTCAATAAGGGATTGCGCTTCACGGCTTACCATCGGTCAAAGACTGCGTCGAAATCAATTTCGATCCATGCAACACGGGCTTCCTCATCATAGCGCGGTTCGCTACAAAACCGCGCCCGCAACGCCTCTCGCAACATCGGAAGGCCTCCTTCATCAAAAATCATACGCCCCGCCAAGCATCGTAAGATTTCATCTTTTGCAACATACAACCCACGCGACACGTCACCCAAAATCTTTTCTGCAACGTCCGCGGGATCCAATTCAACTCTGGTGTAGGGCGTCACTGTAACGACAAACCGTTCCGCCAATTGCCGATAATCCTGTTCGTCAATCGGGTAATCGCTCCGGTTTGGGCTAATCGTCACAAAGAATTTGCCTCCCCGTGGTATCTTGGGAGGGACCCACACTCCAATCGTGATAACGCAATTACGTGATGTTAGATCAAGATTTATTTCTTCGATCAGCAATTGCTTGATGCGTCTTAGGACTTTCATTTCAATTGGCCCCGTGATGACGATACTTTGCGATTCCGATGATTGTGAAGCACTTTCTGAAGCAAAGCTAATTGACGCCGAAACGGAGCTACTCGGCGCAGAAGCAAAGCTAGTTGACGCCGAAACAGAGCTAGCCGATACCGAAACGAAACTGCTTGACGCCGAAACGGAGCTACTCGGCGCAGAAGAGCTAGGTTCTGGAAAGCCAAGGTCAAAATCACCGACGGTGAAACTGATTGTTCGTTCGGTGATCCCCGCGTTGTGGCTGTGCGCAGCGAACACATATCGATAAACCCTTCCCTGGGCCAGAGTGACCGAGGTTACACCAACCAATTGTGTGCGGTTGGCGTCACTATAGACGTAGAGCGTGCACGCGGTGCCGTTGCGCACCACGCTTGCGTAATAGTCGGTGGCTAGGGCGATATTAACGTAACCCTGGTCATTTAAGCCATCTTCGCTATCCCGAAGGTAGATTCGCGTTGCGGTACTGTCTCGATACAGGAACGCATTGAGCGCTTGTTGACGATTGTTGAACCACGTATAGCCGTCGGCAATAACGTTACTAACGGCCCAAACATCGGCATAAACCGGAACAACGCCCACATTGTTGAAGCGAAAGCGAAACTTATGCTGAAATTGTTCGCCAAAAGCCGCGTTACCGTAATCTTTCACCAACCACGCCGATTCACCGATGGTCAGGTTGGAAGCCGTTACGGCATAAGTACTAACAGTAAGTCGGTTATTGGGGTCTTGCTCTGTGTAGGTTGTAAAATCCTCAAGCGGGTCGATGGTCTGAAGCGGGGCTTGTGGCAGAGGTTCGACGAAACTGCTAAATCCTGAATCCGGCTGAGCCGTTTCAATCGCCTCCGATACTGGGTCATGGAATTCTCCGCCTCGGACAAAACGGCTTCGGCTTACAGCTAACGCAACACTGATGGCTTCCAAAATGGGAAACCAATATTCCTCTTGCCGCTTACGAAACTCTTGCAGAGTCAAACGCTTGGCCTCAGCATTGTGCGCAGCAACTGCCCCGCGCAAATGACCTGCTGCATGACGCAATTGACTTTGGGAATGGATCGACTGCCGATATCGAAACATTTCAGAGCACCCTTGATGCAAATTGGGCGGCGATCGCCGTTACTAACCCGCTTGCATACATGAGAACAAGCCACACAACTTGGACTTTGCTCACGAGTCCCAGCTTGCCATTGCCGTAGAGAACACTCCGCATTTCACGCAACTCCTGATGGATGTTGCGCAACTGTGCTTCTAACATGACAATGCGGCCTTCCAAACTGCCGATTTGCTTTTCGATTGATGTGAGTTGCTCAACGACGGTATCCTTCATACTTCCTCACCCAAGGACTGATTCTGGAATTAGCGTTGAACCTGTTCGCGGTAACGTAATATCCGTCAATCCAAACAAACGATGGGTATACTCCAAAACCTTTCCGGCTCGGTTATTGCTTACGGTGATCGTCCACTTGTTGGTGACCGCCCCCAGGAGGGCGTTGCGGAAGGCCGCAAACCACAGGCCCCCCTGATAGAGTTCCCGGGCGGGGGCCATGGCAATTTCATCCAGAAAAACGGCCTGACCGCTGGTCCAGGGGGTGGTCACTTTCAACTCCAGGTAGCCGAGGAAGTCCCGCGAGACGGACCAGATTGCATTGAAGGCCTTTTGGAGCGAGGTGGAAAGCTGATTACAAGGGACGGTCAAGAGGCAACTATTACCAGCGGTATCGGTGAAAGTGTTGCCGTTGACCCCGTCCAGGAGTCGGATTTGGAACTGGCCCGACGACAGACTGGCCGAGGCGATGGCCCAGAGGTTGAGGGCGTACACGCCTCGGCTCAGCTGAACGGGGACTAAAAGGGTCGTCTGTTCTGAACCGTTGGAGACCAGTTTGAGGGCCCGTCCGCGGAAGTTTTTGGCGTCGCCGCTGCGGGTGGTCGTGATGCTCACGGAACCGGTGTTGAAGCTGTAATTGGCCACCAACTGGCTGGGATTACCCGGAACCCCTTCAAAGGTGATGGTATGCGTAAAATTGGGTTCAGTCCCGGTGGTGCCGACGGTAACGGCCGCAAGTTCGGGGATTTGGCGGAGGGCGCTTTGCAGGGTGCTTCCGGAGGCGTTGTAGACCAGGGGCGTTGTCGTGTAGGTCTTACCGTCGGCGGCGGTGTATTTGAGGGCGTACCAGCCGCTGCTGGGCGACCCGCTGATCGTGACCTGCTGCTGCTCGACTTCCGATATTTGAATGGTGCTGCTGGAACCGGCGATGACCAGCCACTGCGATGGGGTGCCTCCGCTCACGTCTTCAAAACCGGCGTTGGGAACGAGCGAATCGCGGTAGTCGAGGAGTGAGTAAAGACCTTGAATTCCCGAACCTCGCGGCCAGAGGGCGGATTCCCAGGGGGCCGACTCTGCCGAGGCCAGCACCAACTGGGAGGCGTCCTGGTTGTGATAGACATAAAGACTCTCGGGAACGATGGTGGGGCGGATGTAGCCGTTGACGTCGCGGACGCCGCAGACTAAAGCGGGCTGCGGGTTCGTGTTCGAGGCATCGGCCGTAATGGAAGCGGAAACGCTTGGTTGGGCCACGTAATAGCCCTGCCGCTGCATCTCCTGGACGAGGCAGGTCACGGCCTCAGAGGCTGTGAGGACGCCCGGATACTCGGTCTGGGTGAAATCGACCGCCAGGCGTTCGAGAGCCGAAAGGAGAGAGCGCGTCAGGGTCGCTTCGCTGTTCCTCCAGGAGTCCAGGTCGATGCCCTCCATGGCATCGACGTAGCGGAGATTATCCGTCAACCGCTCGACGGCGGTGAGGTAGTTGTTGACGGCCGAGGGGACATTGGCCCCGTAGGCGGCGGCCAGCTGTTCCCAGACGTAATAGGCCTTGCCCAGGAGGTTAAACAGTCCATCCTGATTGGCGGCGTCATAGAGTTTAAGGGCCATGGCTCATGTCATCCTTCTCAAAACCTGTGAGCGTTGCATCCTCTTCGAACCGGGCCGTTGCCCGTCCGTCCTTCAGCAGATGGGCCGGATTCGTCACGGGGAGCAGGCCCACGTCATAGCTGGGGGGCGGGGCCTCCAGCTGATAGACGTAGGTTCCCGTCACTTTATAGACCAACTGGCGTCCATCCTTGCTGGGCGTGGGGGCATGGGGGGTGACCTGTTTCCAGCAGAGATGGGCCTGGAGTTTCTCGGTGATGGGGTAAGACTCGGGGCTGGCCGGGATTTTCGGCCAATCGCCGACCCGCTCCGTCTCGAATTCGATGACGCGATAACACGCGGGTTCCGCCAGTTTGGTGAAGAGGGTCGTTCTCCCATCCTCGTCCGGGACGCTCCGCGGCAAGCCGACCTGGTAGGAATCGGTGGTGTATGTCGAGCGAAGGGCCGCAAAGGTGTACAGGGTCTCGGGCGTTACGAGGATGGCCGTGTTCTTCGATTCTTCGATCTCGGCCTCTTCGGTCCCGGGGGTCTCGGTGGTCTCTTCGGGGTCCTGGGCCTGCGGGAGGCGGATTTTTTCCACCCGTGGTTTGGAGGTCTTCACAAACGGCATGTCATGGTGACTCTGCGGCTCCTGGAGATAGCAGGCCAAGAGGAGGAGGGCCGCCGGAGAGCGTTCCCCCTGATGGGTGAACCCGTACAGGCTGGGGAGCGCCCCCGCCCCCTTGTCATAGCGGACCTGTCGCCGCTTGCCGAAGGGCATCGTGAAATCGATGGGACGGCCGATGTAGGTCTTCTGAAAATTGGTGATCCAGTCCCCCGGCTGCTGCTGTTTCCCATCAGGATCGAGGCCCGCTGGCTGGAGGCGAATTGTGACTGCCACATCGACCGTTTGACGCTGGCCGTAATAGGTGGTGATCCGGGCGCTGTCGAGGTAGCAATTGGCCTTGGCGTCGTTGAGTTTCTGCCAGGAGCCGAGGGTCACCGATTCGATGATCTTGAAGGCCAGCTGGATGAGGAGTTTGCGGTTGACATGGGGCGGCCCGCCCAGTTGAAAATTGGCCCCCAGGCGGCAGGTGAAGGCCTCGTCGATCATGAGATCGACCTTGCCGGTCATGGACGTGGCGGGCCAGGGCGGGCACTCCGCGACCTGGACATCGACGATTTCATAATCGCACGTCAAACCGTCTTCGCTGGAGCGATACATGATCGACTGGCGGATGAAACTCCGCTCCAGGAGGGGGAAGGCCAGATAGCGTCGCAATTGGGGAGGAATCTGACCGGGTTGATTCTTGAGGATGTGATCGACGCAGGCGGCCCCGGCGACCTGGAGGCGTCCGGCGATCCGGCGGGTCACATAGAAATTCTCATCCATCGACTCCTCGATGGTCCAGCGATTGTTGATCTCGCCGCCCCAGCGATGGAGGGCCGCGTCGGCCCGTTCGGTCTCCAGGTCGGCAAAGGACTTGCCGAAGGGGACGGCCATCAGGGAGGCCTCCACGGTGAACTCGACCTTGGCCAACCCGGTGGCCGGAAAATACTGTTCCACCCTGACCCCCCGCGGCTTAGGCCCGTTGGCCACCTCCAAAACGATGGCGTCCCGTCTCTGGGTGCTGAAGGCCGCCACATTGGGATACTCCGTCATCGGCATGACGGCCCAGATGGGGTAGATGTTAGTTTGAATCTGGTTCTGCTGATCCCGGTTCCGCTCAATGACAAAGTATTCCAGCCAGCGGCGGGGTTTATTGAGTTCCGCCAGCAGGAGGGGGAGGTCGGAACGGTCAACAGGCTGCCCCATGAGGAGGATCCCGCCTTTCTCGGCCTGATCCAGGAGTTGATAAGGAGAGTAACCCATCGGTTCGACGCCGGGGACCAGGTAGCCCGCCGCCACCAGGCGGAGATTGAGGAACATCCGATCCGTGTCACTCGGGTCATACTTCACCGTCACCTCATGGACCCGTGTGTGACAGTTGAGGAGGAAGATGTTGCCGTAACGAAGGACCGTAACGCTGGCCATGGATCGATCACCGTCTGGGCGGCGGCTGCAAAGGACCAAAGGGACGTTCGAACCGCGGCATGGGACGCGGCGGCGGCGTCAGGCCATGCCAATCAGACCGCGAAAGCCGACCGAAAAATTCTGACGCTATGGAATTCATCTGATTGCCCCGATCATTCAGGAGATCATCGAGACTCATGGTTCCGAGAGAAACGGCCTGCAGGATCCTGTTCAGCCCGTGCAAGACGTTGGTCATGAGCTTGCCGATGGATTCCAGCCCCCGCAAATAGATCGTGAGGGCCGACATGATCCCGGCGGCCATGACGTTGCGGAAGGGGGCCCAGGCCCGCTGGGTGTCGGCCAAGGCCTTGGCAAGCTGGTTGATATTCCCGGAGAGCGCCCGCACCGATTGGGCGGAAAGGAGGGTCTGCTGATGCTGGAGCCGGAGGAGGGACCATTGGGCCTCCGGGGCGAACTTGGCGACCTCGGCATAGCGCCCCAGGACGCCCTGGGCGATCCCTTCGACCATCCGCGACAGATTGGAGAGGGCCGGGCCTACCATGGGGCCCGACATGATGGCCGACGTGAGAAAACGGCCAAAACGGTTGCCCACCTGGGCCAACTCCCGCTGGGCCTTTTCCTGCTGTTTGAGGGCCTCCGTATTCTCCTGGGTGGCGTCGGTGTTCTGGTCGAGTCTGTCCTGGGCCTCTTTGGCCTTCCGTTCGGCCTCGACGGTGGAGGCGCTGGGCCGGGCGTCGCCCTGAGGACGCGGCGCCTGTTCCGCTCCTGGAAGCCCCTGCGTCGGCTTGACTGGCTGCGGGGCCAATGGGGATGGCGTTTCCGGTCCCGCCGGGGCCGTTGCTGTGGGGGCCGTCGTGCCCGGAGCACCCCCCGGGGCCAAGGCCTGTTCGAGGGCCGGGCCGGGCGGCGCTGCAGGGGCTTGTCCCTGCCGGAGGGCCTCCAGCCGGACGGCCAGGTCTCGTGCGTTTTCCTGCTCGGCTGCCGTCTCGATGACATCGGCCCTGGGCGGCCTGGGCGCCGCACGCGGCCTGGTCTCTTGTCGTTCAGGCTGCGATTGTTTCTTGCGTGATTTGTCGGGGCCTTGCTCAGGACGCGCCGCTTTGGGACGGGGGGCCCGAACCGTCAGCGTCTGCACCGGGGACGGCTTCCGCATGGGGAGGACCTGGACGCTCCCCGCCCTGGCCTTGCCGGTCGGCACGCCCAGATTGGCAACCCGGGAAAGGTTCTGCCCCGCCGCCCGGAGCACCCGCGGCAGGGCCGACATAGCCGAACGGAGCAGCGCCGCCAGCGCCGAGACTCCAGGAGCCATCACAACACCCCCATGTTCCAGTCAAAGGTATCCAGGTTCACACTATCCGGAACCGTCACCAACTGCGTTTCCCAGCGAAAGGGATTCTGCTCCTCCTGTCGCTGGAGACTGAGAATCGAAAGCCATAGCATCGCCCAGAACCCCCGGTCCCGCGGATCGACCAGCACGGGTATGGCCTGGACTCCCAGACTCAGGACAAGGGGGACGAGGTGTTCGTACTTTTTTTTTGCGCCTCAAACCACTCCTGGAAGACGAGCATCAGCTCCCCGAGTTCCTGGTAGGAGGCCCCCTCCGGTCCGATGGGAATCTCAAAGGCCTCGGCCATCAGTTGATAGGCGTGGTCGATCTGGGACGGATCGTAGTTGCCCAGGTCCGATTGGGCCTGAACGGCCTGGAGGACCTCGCTGACCTTCTCCTGGTTGAGGCGAAAGAGGATGCGGATGGGGTCCCGCACGTACCATTGCGATCCCAACCGAAACACCAAAAACCCCCGTCGGGCGTATCTCCGGTATGTCCAGGAGCGAAGCCAGTCGATCATGGCGTCAGCAGTTCCTCCGTCCAGAGGAGATTGGCCGTCGGGTCGCGATAGGCCGTGGCCAAAAAGTGGAGCGTCGTGAAGCGGCGGCCAAAATTGTCGGTCAACGGATCGTTGCTGATCAAACAGCGGGGAAATGTGAATGCCAGGACCTTCCCATCCGACCGGTCGGCGATGTTGCTGCTGATCTTGACCCCAAAGTACCGCCCGCTCTGAAACAGGAGGGTCCCCGGGACGGGCAAGGTGTTGTACTGTTCGTCCGTCTTCCGTTTACTCATGGCCACAATCTTTTTCCGCACCTCATCATCGAAGCTCGTCAGTTCACAATCGATCCGGACGATCATGTCCAGAAAGATCATGTCGAGGGGGGTTCCCTCATCGCCGCCATGCGAATCACACGGGACGGGCATCTGAAAGGCCTGCCGGGTGAACGTCACGCCGTTCCGCGTCAGGCCCAAAAGCTCGTACGTATCGTTGGTCCCGGTGTTCACGTAAACTTCGGCCAGACCGCGAACAACAGGAAGCACTGCCATACCCACACCTCACGATTCTTCCGGATAGGTCCGGTCCAGGGGCAACCGCTGGGCCTCCGAGGGATAAAAATGTCGCGTCCGCAGGGGCAAGACGTTGAGGGCGATCCGTTCTGCCAGGATCGGCCCCTGAACGGCAATCTCGGTGGCCTGGACCTTCTCCGGCAGGTTGAGGATATTCACACCCTTGCTTAACAGTTCCAGCTGTTTTTCCGCCTGTTCGATGATGGCCTTGGTCCCTTCGTCCAGTCTCGCAATCCGATTGAACACGAGATAGCCGAGGGCAATGGCGCAGACCAGCCACTTGAGATACCACCCGCTGTGGCCGCTCAGCCCCTGGAGGTCTTCCACACGATACCGCCCGCTGGTCAAGAGGGCCGCCTCCACCCGGCCGCTGGCCGCGTCCAGGCAGGCCTGAATCCGCTCGCTGGCGGCGGCGTCCTCGGGCACCCCGGAGTCCGAGGCCAGGTCCTCCACCAGGACCTCGTTGAAAAACGTCACCAGATCAGCCGGTGTTGCGTAGCCCATCTCAGCCATCCTGGATGACCTTCACAAGCTCATGGGCCACCTCGGCGGCCGGTGAATCCTTTGCCACCGGCTGGCCGTTGAGCAAGGCCCGCACCATCCCGTAAAAGGCGTTCCAGGCAGGATCGCTATCGACCAGGGCCGCCAGCACGTTCATCACGGCGTCGTCGTAAACGTTCGGCGTCACAACGGCCAGGGTCTTACCAACCTTGACCGTGGCCCGGACCCACGCCCGAAAGGCCTCCTCATCCTGGACATTGGGGCCTTTGATCAAGACATCAATCGTGTCGATCCCGATCTCCCTCAAAACGGCAATGATCTTGAGGAAATCCGCCAGACCCTTGGTATTCAACGGCATCATCGTTCAACCTCCCGAATAGACGGGAACACGGGCCGCCCAGGCCCCAAAATAGCCGATCCCCGTCGTGACCTGCTTCTTGCTCATGGTTCCGAATCCGGCGTCGCCCCAATCCGTCCCCCAGGAATTGAGAAACCGAATCGCCGGTTGACTGTTCTCGTACACCACGGACACGGCACAAATGGCGTGTCCCCCGCCGCCCCACCAGACGCCGTAACACACCGGAAACCCCAGCAGGACCGCCGTCACGAATTCTTCCCACGTCCCGATGTCATACCATTCCGTGAGCCGGTACTTGGCGGCCTCGGCCTTCCAGTCCTGGGGAAACGATTTCCGCCAACTGATCTCATCGCCCCAGAGACTCACCGGAAGGACCCCATTGCGGCTGATCGCCTGCAGGTTGTCGTCAATGGAGGACCCGGCATCGACGCCCCCGTTGACCTGCTTGTAGAGACTAGCCGGGCTGAGGTGGACAAAGGGCAGCCCCGCCGCCTGGCGCACAATCTCCAGACAGGCCGTTGCGGCGTTGGAAGCACAGGAACCGACGCCGTCCTGATCGTGGACAATCGGGACATACGGCTTCAAGGAGACCTCCGCCGCCCGATCCTTCCATTGGCTCTCCGGGATCAGGTCGATCTTGTCGGCCAGGCGGGGGAAGAGTTGCCCTAACCGCGTCCGCCGCGGAAGACACCCCGCCGCCTTTCCTTCAGGCATGATACGATAGATCATCACTTGATCACCCGCTGAATGGCGTCCAGAACACCCTGCTCTGAGGTCATCGCTTCGTTGAGGACGATTCGTCCTTGACTATCGCGAACAATCAGCCGCGGGAGGGGATGCTTCACAGCCTCCTGAATAATCTCTTGAAGGGTCCGATTCTCCGTTTCTGCGTCCTTATCCACCAAAAAGAATTGGGACTTTTTGTCGGCGACATACTGCCGGATGAGTTGTGACGTGATGGCCTTGACGACCTCGCGCGGTAATGTATCTCGCTCGGCAGATTCCTCGACAATCGCCACGGTGAAGGGGCCGACGGGCTGGGGTCCCGGAGACGGTCCGGGGTCCGGGTTGGGATCGGGCTGCGGCCCGGGAAAAGGCCCCGGCGGGACATCCCGGAACGCAAACTGGACATCCACGGCATACACGACCAGTCGGCCGTCCACAATCGCCGCCACGGCCAGGGTTGGCTTGTCGGACGTGCCCAGCAGAATCCAGCGTTGCTCGGAGGCGTTGGCCAGCCGTAGCATCAGCCAATCGCCCCCGTACCACTCCAGTTCTGGGCCGCCTTGCAGGAACGTCAAGGCCGCCAATAGGATCAGTTTCGCCATGCTTCGCCCTCGATCAGGTGAT
>Ga0067045_1003818_pt1 | contig 17976 bp, 17 predicted proteins | sample TerdegcTABiofilm_FD_59184 | JGI IMG/M metagenome (GOLD analysis project Ga0067045, IMG submission 59184) | Combined Assembly of (Gp0054472, Gp0054536) Wastewater bioreactor microbial communities from Singapore -Terephthalate degrading... | reverse complement strand
ACAGGAGCAATCACCATGAGTCTTCGTGCGCGGACCGTGATACCGGTACTACTGTTTGGCAGCCTGTTGACAGGTTGCGCCACCCACAGCGACGGCACTGCCCCCCTCAATCAACGTACCTGGCCCATTTGCAGCCTTATCGGCGGCCTGGTGGGCGGAGGCCTGGGCGCGATAGAAAGTGGTGGTTGGGCGGCAGGTGGTGCGGCACTCGGTTTGTTGACGGGAGGCTTGATCTGTTACGCGCAGGATGGCGATGAGGACGAGGATGGGGTCTTTGATCGTCGTGATCATTGCCCGGATACCCCGGCCAATACCCCGGTCGATAACAGGGGTTGTCCGATTCCCCAGTACCCGGCCACCGTAAAGCCGGTCGAACTGCAAAGTGAAGTGATCACCCTGAGTGACCAGGGGGAGGTGTTGTTCGCCTTCGACTCCGCGCAATTGACGCCGGCGGCCCAGGAACAACTGGTGGGGTTGATGGATAAACTGAAAAACGCCGACGTACTGAGTATCAAGGTGGTCGGGCATACCGACAGCCAGGGCACAGACGCCTACAACCAGGCGCTCTCCGAACGCCGCGCCAGCAGTGTCGCCGCCTTCCTGCTGGAGCAGGGGCTGGCACCGGACAAACTCACCAGTCAGGGCATGGGCGAAAGCCAGCCTGTTGCCGACAACGCCAGCGAAGAAGGGCGGGCGAAAAACCGTCGCGTGGAACTGGTGATCGGCCGCTGATCGGCGGCTGCCGGATGGGCGATCCTCGTCGATCCGGCAGCTAAACAGCCTCGTGCGCAAGAATTTTCACTGACCGCTGGCGCATCCCTCGTGGAAGTCGTTACTGTGCGCGCAAAGAATAATGAACCACGGGGGAGCGTATGAAAGTGTTTTGGGGGCTGGGTAAAGTTTTGACCCTGATGTTCTGGCTGGTGGCGCTGGTCAACCTGGTGGAACCGCTGATCAATCCGATTGATTTGCTGGTTAATCTGGCGGCCAGCCTGTTGCTGCTGACCCACCTGTTGGAAGTGTTGCTGGTGCACCGCAACCTCAAGGGCCGTCCTCACCCGTGGCGTGATCGCCTGCAAATCCTCCTGTTTGGCATTTTTCATCTGCGGACCCTGTCTGCCCCTACCGCTGGGGAGGCCCGCCATGCGTAAGCTCTGTTTGCTTGCCGCGCTGGTCAGCCCACTGGCCACGGCGCAGGTGGTCAGTGTGGAAAGTCATTCGCTGATGCGCCTGCCCAATACCACCAGCACCTTGCAGTTGGAGCGTCTGGACGTGGCGGACTATGGCACCTTGCTGATTCCTTCGAACGTCACTGAGTTGGACGTCGGCCAGTTGCACCTGGGGCGCGAGGCGCGGATTGCGATTGTTCCCAGTGAGCAGGTCCTGCAGTTGAATGTCGGGCATGCCCAGCTTGCCAGTGGCAGCCAGATTACGTCCCGTGGTGCGCCGGGTACTTACCTCAAGGCCGCTCGCGGCGGGCGTAACCTGAATTTGCGCATTGCTTCGTTGAATGCTCCCGAGTTGTCCGTGGATGCCCGTGGTGGCGCTGGTGCGCCGGGCTATGTGGGGCTCGATGGGGCCAATGGTCAGGAGCCCGGTTGCACCTGGGGTCAGGCCGGACGTGGTGCCGATGGGGATAACGGGGGGGATGGTCGTGCAGGGGCGCCAGGGGCTTTGGTGCGTCTGGAATTGCCGCGTGATTATCCGCAGCAGCAGATCAAGGTGCAGGTTGAGGGGGGCGCCGGAGGAGTGCCGGGGGCGGGTGGCAAGCCTGGTGCGGGAGGGAAGGCCAAGGGGTGCCTTGTTTACCGTGCCGATGGTGGCAAGAGTGGGCGGCCCGGGATGGCGGGGCAGCCGGGGGCAGAGGGGGCGGCTGGGGCTGTCAGTTTGCAGCGTTTGTAGGGCGTGAGTGGTAAAGGCGAGACGGCCTTGCGGCCGGCCTGTTTTTACCGCTGTGCGAATCGCCCTCTAGGAGCGAGCCCGCTCGCGATGGCAATCTGCGGCTCGCTCCAGATCAACGGCAGGTTCCGTGTCTTTAGAATGTCGGGCGCGCCGCCGCAATGGCGACCAGCACCAATCCCACCATCAAATTGATACCCACCAGGCGGCGTATCCCACCCAGGGTGGCGGCGCCGGTCGGCCAGTCTTCGGCCAGGACGGCCTTGCGTAGCTCGGGCAGTTGCAGTGCTTGAATGCGAATGAACAGTGCGGTCATCACCAGGTACAGGCCCATCATGATCTGCACGTAGCGTGGCGCGGTCTCGAAGCCGTTGAAGCGCAGGTGGATCAGGCCGACGCCGCTGATCGGCAGGATCAGCACCGCCATCCAGACCCAGAGAAAAAAGCGTGGGAACACTTCCAGCCACAGTTTAAGGCGGGCCGGACCCTCGAGGGCCTTTACGGCGGCGGGGCGCAGGACCATCCAGGCGAAAAACATGCCGCCGACCCAGACCAGGGCCGCCAGTGTATGCAGGCTATAAATGAAGGCGAAAAGTGTCATTGAGGTACTCCGTTCTGCGCGGGATTAATTAGCGGGGTATGATAGCGGCCGATCCGAACCACTGAAAATTTATCCAGCGTTTTTTGCGCCCGACAATCCATGATCAGCACTGAACTCAAAACCACGATCCAGGGCGCTTATTCGCGTTTTCTCGAAGCCAAGAGCCTTAAGCCCCGCTACGGCCAGCGCCTGATGATCGCCGAAATCGCCAAAGTCCTGGGTGACATCGACACCGACGACGAAGGCCGGCGCAGTGGCGACCCCGCGATTGTCGCGGTGGAAGCCGGCACCGGTACCGGTAAGACCGTGGCCTACAGCCTGGCGGCGATTCCCACGGCCAAGGCCGCCGGCAAACGGCTGGTGATTGCCACTGCCACCGTCGCCCTGCAAGAGCAGATCGTCTACAAGGACCTGCCGGACCTGATGCGCAACAGCGGGCTGAATTTCAGCTTTGCCCTGGCCAAGGGCCGGGGTCGCTATATGTGCCTGTCCAAGCTCGACATGCTGCTGCAAGAAGGCCATGCGCAAACCGCCACGGCCCAGCTGTTCGAGGAAGAAGGCTTCAAGATCGAGGTCGATGAGGCCAGTCAGAAGCTGTTCACCAGCATGATCGAGAAGCTCGCCGGCAATAAGTGGGACGGCGACCGCGACAGTTGGTCCACCGCCCTGGAAGACGCTGACTGGGCGCGCCTGACCACCGACCACAGCCAGTGCACCAACCGCCATTGCCCCAATTTTGGCCAGTGCGCCTTTTACAAGGCCCGCGAAGGCATGGGCAAGGTCGATGTGATCGTCACCAACCACGACATGGTCCTCGCCGACCTGGCCCTGGGGGGCGGTGCCGTGCTGCCGGACCCGCGTGACACCATCTATGTGTTCGACGAAGGTCACCACCTGCCGGACAAGGCCATCGGCCACTTCGCCCATTACACGCGCCTGCGCTCCACCGCCGACTGGCTGGAGACCACCGCCAAGAACCTCACCAAGTTGCTCGCCCAGCACCCGCTGCCCGGCGACCTGGGCAAGCTGATCGAGCAAGTGCCGGAACTGGCGCGCGAGATCAAGACCCAGCAGCAGTTCATGTTCAGTGCCTGCGAGCAGGTGGCCGACTTCAAGCCCGGCGAAGATGTAGAAGGCCGTGAGCGCCCGCGTCATCGCTTTGTCGGTGGAGTGATTCCCGAGCACATGCGCGAGATGGGCGTCGAGCTGAAGAAGGGCTTTGCCCGCCTGACCGATGTCTTCACCCGGCTTACTGAGTTGCTCAAGGAAGGCATGGACGGCGAGGTCAACATTGGTATCGCCAGCAACCAGGCCGAAGAGTGGTATCCGCTGTTTGGCAGCCTGCTGTCGCGCTCCCAGGGCAACTGGGAGTTGTGGACCGCCTTTACCGCCGAAGACCCGGAAGACAACCCGCCCATGGCGCGCTGGCTGACCCTGGCCGAAAGCGGTTCGCTGTTCGATATCGAGGTCAATGCCAGCCCGATCCTGGCTGCGGAGATGCTGCGGCGTAACCTGTGGAATATCGCCTACGGTGCCTTGGTGACCTCGGCCACCCTGACTGCCCTCGGCACTTTCGATCGCTTCCGCATGCGTGCCGGCCTGCCGAAAAAAGCCGTGACGGCGGTCGTGCCCAGCCCGTTCCATCATGCCGATGCGGGTGTGCTGCGGGTCCCCGACCTGCGCGCCGACCCGCGTGACGCCGCGGCGCACACGGCGGCGATCATCCGCGACCTGCCGGAACTGGTGGAAGGCTCGCGTGGCACCCTGGTGCTGTTTTCCTCGCGCAAACAGATGCAGGACGTGTTCGATGGCCTCGACCGCGACTGGCGCAAGCAAGTGTTCATTCAAGGCAACCTGTCGAAACAGGAAACCCTGAACAAGCACAAGGCGCGGGTCGATGGGGGGGATTCCAGCGTGCTGTTCGGCCTGGCCAGTTTTGCCGAAGGTGTCGATTTGCCGGGTGCCTATTGCGAGCACGTGGTGATCGCCAAGATCCCGTTCTCGGTGCCCGATGACCCGGTGGAAGCCGCGCTGGCCGAGTGGATCGAAGCGCGAGGCGGCAACCCGTTCATGGAAATCTCGGTGCCGGACGCCTCGCTCAAGCTGGTTCAGGCTTGCGGTCGCCTGCTGCGCACCGAAGAAGACCGCGGCACCATCACCTTGCTTGACCGGCGCCTGGTCACGCAGCGTTACGGAAAGGCGATCCTCAACGCCTTGCCACCGTTCCGTCGCGAAATATCTTGAGACAGGGTGGGCGAAAACGCCCACTTCGTTGTCTATCTCCTATCACCGATTTCACGCTGGCCCTAGGGAGAACCTGGTTCATATGATTCGCCGCTCGTTACCCGCTGTTTTTGCCCTGATGTTCGCTGCGCCCCTGCTGGCGGCACCCACCGGGCAGCAGACGCTGTTCAACTTTGTCCGGCCTGCCGATGTGGTCCAGGTGACGACACAGGATGCCAGCTTGCCGCAATCCAATGCGGAGCAGACGGCCGAGGGCGAAGTGCTGCGGCGTGTGACGTTCAACCCGACGGCGCAACCGAGCCTGCGTCTGACCCCGCAAACCGGGGCCTGGGACTGGTCGCAATCCGGGGTCATGAGCCTGCGCCTGCAGAGCGCGATGAACTGGGCTGTGACGCTGTACGTAAAGATCCAGAGCAACGACGGGAAAACCCTGGTCAGCCGCGTCGACTTGCCTGCCGGCCCGGCGCAGACCCTGTTGGTGCCGCTCAAGCCTAGCTCGCCCCTGAGCCAGGGCATGAAGGCCGGCCCGCCGATGCCGATGACCGTCGATGGCCAGCGAATCCTGCTGGCCAGCAGCGAGGGTGAGCTAGACCCTGCCCAGGTGGTGTCGGTCACGCTGTCGATGGATCAGCCGAAAGTGGCCCAGAGCATCCTGGTCGAGCGCTTTGGCGTGCAGGACGGCGCGGCGGTCACCCAGGCAGTCTACGGTTCTCTGGTGGATGCCTATGGGCAGTCGAGCCGGGCGAAATGGCCGGAAAAGATTGCCACTGACGAGCAGCTCAAGGCGGCCGCCGTCAAGGAACAGCAACAATTGAGCGGCTGGCTGGCCCAGCGCCAACGCTCGGCCCTGGACGCCTACGGCGGCTTGAACACGGCCGCGGCGTTCAAGGCCAGCGGCTTTTTTCGCACCGAGAAGCGCGACGGGCGCTGGTACCTGGTGACGCCGCTAGGTCACCCGTTCTACTCCCTGGGGGTCAATACGGTCACCGCAGACGCCAGCCAGACGTATGTCGCCGGTCGCGAAGGCATGTTCGAAGTATTGCCGGGTAACGACCAGCCCCTGGCTGTCCATTACGGTGAAGGCGACAACCGTGGCGGCAATGGTGTCGATCGCGGGCGCGCCTTCAATAGCGGTCGCTGGTATGACTTTTACGGCGCCAACCTGCAACGCACCTACGGTCAGCCCTGTGTCGCCACCGCCACCGCCACCGCCCCGGCGACGGAGGCCGAAACCGGTGCCGAAGCGCCCGTCGCGCCATGTGCGCCCTATGCCTTTGATGAAAAACGCTGGGCCGGCCACACCCTCGATCGCCTGCAGGCCTGGGGCTTCAACACCCTGGGTAACTGGAGCGAGCCGGCCTTGGGCCACAGCGAGCGGATGCCCTACACCTTGCCATTGTCGATCGTTGGCGATTACACCAGCATCAGCACGGGCAACGACTGGTGGGGCGGTATGCCCGACCCGTTCGACCCGCGTTTTGCCATGGCCACCGAGCGTGCAGTGGCCATTGCCGCCCGCGACCACCGGGATGATCCCTGGTTGATCGGCTACTTTGCGGATAACGAGCTGGCCTGGGCCGGTCCCGGTGACGACCCCAAGGCGCGTTATGCCCTGGCGTATGGCACGTTGAAAATGACCACCGACGTACCGGCCAAACGCGCCTTCCTCAAGCAGTTGCGTGACAAGTACCGCAATCAGGCAGGCCTGTCGAAGGCCTGGGGCATCGACCTGCCGGCCTGGGAGTTGATGGAAGACCCGGGGTTCGTGCCGCCGGTACCCAATCCGGAGCATCCGGAAATCGAAGCCGACTTCAAATACTTCCAGAAAGTCTTCGCCGATACCTACTTCAAGACCATTTCCGATTCGTTGAAATGGCATGCGCCGAACCACCTGCTGCTCGGCGGCCGGTTTGCCGTCAGCACACCCGAAGCCGTGGCGTCCTGCGCGCAGTACTGCGATGTGCTGAGCTTCAACCTCTACACGCTCAAGCCCCAGGATGGCTATGACTTCAGCCAGTTGCAGGCGCTGGACAAACCGGTGCTGATCACTGAGTTCAACTTCGGTTCGCGGGATCGCGGCCCCTTCTGGGGTGGGGTAACGGAGTTGGCGAAGGAGGAGGACCGGGGCCCGGCCTACGCCAATTTCGTCAAACAGGCGCTCAGCGAGCCGTCGATTGTCGGGGTGCACTGGTTCCAGTACCTCGATCAACCGGTAACCGGTCGCCTGCTGGATGGCGAGAACGGACATTTTGGCCTGGTGGGGATCACCGATATCCCGTTCCAGGGTTTTGTCGACAGCGTGCGCAAGGCCAACCTGCAAGTCGTCGATCAGTTCGCCAAGGCGGGCGAACAAGCCCGGCTCGCCGCCGAGAAAGCCGGCAAAACCAGTCAAAAAGCCGAGGGCGAAAAATCCGGCCACGCGCCGCAGGGCGTGGGGCAGGGCAGCCACACGGGTGGACATTCGGCCAACGGTCACTAATCGTTGAAACAGCACGTTTAAACCCGTGACCGCCCAGCCCTAGCGGGTTCCCAAAACCCTCAAGGGCTGGAACAATGCGCTATCGATTCGAGATGTTTCTCCGGGGAGTGGTGGGTGCAGATTCAGGGTCATTACGAGCTTCAATTCGAAGCAGTCCGCGAAGCCTTCGCGGCACTGTTCGATAACTCCCAGGAACGCGGCGCGGCCTTGTGCATCCAGATCGGTGGCGAGACCGTCCTCGACCTGTGGGCGGGCACGGCCGACAAGGATGGCGCTGAGGCATGGCACAGCGATACCATCGCCAACCTGTTTTCCTGCACCAAGACCTTTACCGCCGTGACCGCCCTGCAGCTGGTTGCCGAGGGCAAGCTGCAACTCGATGCTCCGGTGGCCCGCTACTGGCCCGAGTTCGCCGCTGCCGGCAAGGAAGCGGTGACCTTGCGTCAGTTATTGTGTCATCAGGCAGGCCTGCCGGCACTGCGTGAGTTGCTGGCACCCGAAGCGCTCTACGACTGGCAGACCATGGTGGATGCCCTGGCGGCAGAAGCGCCTTGGTGGACCCCGGGAGAAGGCCATGGGTATGCGGCAATCACCTATGGCTGGCTGGTGGGTGAACTGTTGCGTCGGGCCGATGGCCGTGGTCCGGGTGAATCGATCGTCGCGCGGGTGGCACGTCCCCTGGGGCTGGATTTCCATGTTGGCCTGGCCGATGAAGAGTTCCACCGCGTGGCGCATATCGCACGGGGCAAAGGCAACGTTGGTGATGCGGCCGCCCAGCGCCTGCTACAGGTCACTTTGCGCGAGCCGACAGCCATGAGCACCCGGGCGTTCACCAACCCGCCCTCGATCATGACCAGCACCAACAAGCCAGAGTGGCGATGGATGCAGCAGCCGGCGGCCAATGGCCACGGCAATGCCCGTAGCCTCGCCGGCTTCTACAGCGGCCTGCTGGATGGCAGCCTGCTGGAAAGTGACATGCTCCAGGAGCTGACGCGCGAGCACAGCCTGGGCGAGGACAAGACTCTACTGACCCGGACGCGTTTTGGCCTGGGTTGTATGCTGGATCAGCCGGACGTACCCAACGCCACCTTCGGCCTCGGCCCTCGGGCTTTTGGTCATCCTGGGGCGGGGGGATCCGTCGGGTTTGCTGATCCCGAACACGATGTGGCCTTCGGTTTTGTCACCAATACCCTGGGTCCCTACGTGTTGATGGACCCGCGTGCGCAGAAGCTGGTGCGGGTTCTCGGCGATTGCCTGTAAAAGGGTGGTTGCCAGGCATTTTTCTGATAAAAGATGCCACAAAGTCATGGAATGGAACCCTGTGGCTTTTCATGTTGCACAGCGTCTGTTTATACGGGTCGCAGACCCACAGCTTTTTATCTCATTTTGTGGATATCCCATGTCACCGAACAAATTCTTAGCCTTGGCCCTGTGTCTCAGCATCACCGGTTGTGCACAAACCCCACAAAGTGACGCAGACGGTGGCCCTTGGTGGTCATTCGGTTCCGGTTCCGACAAGGTTGCGGACAAAGGCACCGCCAAGCCGGACGTCAAGGCCGACGCCAAGGCGCCGGCAGCTCCTGCCGACAAGACCGCCGCCGCCCCGGCAACCCCGGCGCCTGTGGCCAAGGCACAGGACAGCGGCAGCAGCTGGTGGCCGTTCTCCTCCAAGGAGAGCGCCCCCAAAGCCGCCGTAGCCGATAGCAAAGCCGCCGCACCTGTGGCGCCGATCGCGACGACCAGCGCTGCCGCCGCAGCGGCCAAGGCCGACTCCGAGAGCAAATGGTGGTGGCCGTTCAGCAACCAGCCCAAGGCAGTGACCAAGGCGGACATCAAGGATGTCCCGATGCCTGATCCGAAAATCACCCAGGCCTGGCTGGACGACTACGAGCCGCGCCTGCGCAGTGCCATTCAGGACAAGCGCCTGCAGGTCGAGCGTCGCGAGAACATCCTGGTGGTCATCGTGCCGGTGGATGAGGCATTTAACCCGAAGCGCCCGGCCATGCTGTTGCCTTCGACCCTCGGCCCGTTCACTCGGATTGCCAAGCTGGTGGAATCCGACACCAAGACTTCGGTACTGGTGCTTGGCCACGGCGACTCCTCTGGCGCTGCCCCGGCAACCCAGACCCTGAGCAAGGAACGTGCGACTTCGGTAGCCTCGATCTTCAGCCTCGGTGGCATGAAGCGTGATCGCCTGATGTTGCGTGGCATGGGTGACCTGATGCCGCGTGCAGCGAACGACAGCGTCCAGGGGCGTGCCTTGAACCGTCGCGTCGAGATCGTGCTGACCCAACGCACCACCATGCTGGCCCTGCTGAGCAAGTACAGCTCGCCGACCCCACCGGCGGCCGAGATGGTTGCGATCCAGGACGCCAAGCCTGCCAGCGTTGCCCTGGCCGATAAGAAAGCCACGCCAGCGAAAAAAGCCGCACCGGCGAAAAAGGCCACCACGGCCAAAAAAGCCGCACCAGCGAAAAAACAGCCAGCCAAGACCCCGACCCCGGCGAAAAAACCGGTACCGGTCAAAGCTGCTGCAAACTGATCGACCCCGCACAAGGAAAACGCCGTGACCCAGGCTCTGGCTGATATGCGCCGCGACTATACCCGCGATGGTTTGACCGAGGCCCAGGCCCCGGCCGAACCTTTCGCCCTGTTTCACCAGTGGTTTGCCGAGGCGGTGAAAACCGAACAACCTCCGGTCGAAGCCAATGCCATGACCTTGGCCACTGTTGATGAGCAGGGTCGCCCGCATTGCCGGATCCTGTTGCTCAAGGGCCTGGATGAGCAAGGTTTTACCTTCTTCACCAACTATGAGAGTGCCAAGGGCCAGCAGTTGGCGGCCAACCCCTGTGCCGCCATGACCTTCTTCTGGCCGACCCTGGAGCGCCAGGTGCGCATCGAGGGGCGGGTGGTCAAGGTCACGCCGCAAGAATCCGATGCTTATTACCAGGTGCGGCCATTGGGCAGTCGCCTGGGGGCGTGGGCTTCCCCACAGAGTCAGGTGATTGCCGATCGTGCCGAGCTTGAAGGGCTGCTCAAGGCTACCGAGCAGCGCTTCAGCGATAGCCAGCCCGATTGTCCGGAGCATTGGGGCGGCTATCGCCTGCTGCCCGAGCGCATCGAGTTCTGGCAGGGACGTGCCAGTCGTCTTCACGACCGCTTGAACTACCGTCTGCAAGACGGTAGTTGGAGCCGTGAACGTCTGGCGCCCTGAGCAGTCTACCGGGCAGGATAGGTGGCTGCGGCCGCCTCCAGCCACTGCGCCAGGTCCCGGCGTTTGATGCGTTGCTGCCGGGCACGTTCCAGTTGCTGCAGCATGAACTGCTTTTTCTGTTCGTCATTACCCGCCAGTGACAGCGCCAGGTCACGGTCCATCCAGCGCTTGATTCGCACGTACAGCCACCAGTGGAAGTACAGGCCGGCGACGGTGGTGACGACAATGATGAAGTAATCCATGGAAATCCTTGGGCGATGGCGCAATTTTTCGAAATGGCCGCTACTGTGTGTTGAGCTCGCAGACGCCGCTGTACTGCGCCTGAATGAAACCAATTTTATCCGGGCGGCGCCGTGACAGGCGTCAAGCTGCGGAGTTTAATGAATACCTGTCCTTTGGAGTTGATGTTATGCGTAAGTCTGTTCTGCTGGTTGCTACCTTTTCCACGATGGCGATGTTACTCACAGGCTGCCAGTCCAGCCTGACCGGTGACTCCTACTCCCGTGACGAAGCGCGTCGTGTGCAGACCGTGCGCATGGGCACCATCGAGTCCCTGCGTCCGGTGAAAATCGAAGGCACCAAGACCCCGATCGGCGGCCTGGCTGGCGCGGCGGTGGGTGGTGTCGGTGGTAGCGCCATTGGTGGCGGCAAAGGCAGTATCGTGGCTGCAGTCATCGGTGCGGTGGCAGGTGGTTTGATCGGTTCGGCCACTGAAGAAGGCCTGACCCGTACCCAAGGCGTGGAAATCACCGTGCGTGAAGACGACGGCAGCATGCGTGCCTATGTGCAGCAGGTTCAGGAAAACGAAGTGTTCCGTGTGGGTGAGCGCGTACGCATCTCCACCGTGGACGGCACCAGCCGCGTATCGCACTAAGTTCCAACAGTTAAAACAAAACCCCGATCAGGCAACTGATCGGGGTTTTGTTTTTCTCGCATTTAATCGGCTGATCAGGCCGCGTGTACGGGGTTCTTGCGGCTCGCTACCACCATCACGGCATAACCGATCAGGGCGGAGAACAGCGAGCCGGTGAGGATGCCCATGCGGTCCATGCCGGCGTATTCGCTGCTGCCCGCCTCAAATGCCAGGGAACCGACGAACAGGCTCATGGTGAAGCCGATCCCGCAGAGAATCGCCACGCCCAGCACCTGGCCCCAATTGGCACCCTGGGGCAGGGCAGCGATGCCGATTTTCACGGCCAGCCAGGTCAGGCCGAACACGCCCAGGGTTTTTCCGAGCAGCAGGCCGACGGCAATGCCCATAGGCACGTCGTGGGTGAAGCTCTCGAGGGTCACGCCGCTCAGCGACAGGCCGGCGTTGGCGAACGCGAACAGCGGCAGGATGCCGTAGGCGACCCAGGGATGCAGCGCATGTTCCAGGCTCAGTGACGGCGAGGGCTCGGCATTTTTGGTGCGCAGCGGGATGCAGAACGCCAGTGTCACCCCGGCCAGCGTGGCGTGGACACCGCTCTTGAGCACGCAGACCCAGAGGATCAGGCCGATGATCATGTACGGGCCCAGCTTTACCACCCCCAGGCGATTCATCGCCACCAGCGCCGCAATACAAGCGCCCGCTAGCATCAACGACAGGGTCGAGAGCGCGCCGGAGTAGAAGATCGCAATGATGATGATCGCGCCCAGGTCATCGATGATGGCCAGGGTCATCAGGAACAGCTTCAGCGACACCGGTACACGCTTGCCCAGCAAGGCCAGTACGCCCAGGGCGAAGGCAATGTCGGTGGCGGTCGGAATCGCCCAGCCATTGAGTGCGGGCGGGTTGTCGCGGTTGAGGAACCAGTAGATCAGCGCTGGCACCAGCATGCCACCGACGGCGGCGGCACCCGGCAGGACGATCTGCGAAGGCTTGGACAGGTGACCATCCAGGACTTCACGCTTGACCTCAAGGCCGATCAGCAGGAAAAACAGGGCCATCAGGCCGTCGTTGATCCACAGCAACAACGGCTTGGCGATTTTCAAGGCACCGATCTGGGCCACCACGGGGGTGTCCAGCAAGCCGGTGTAGAGCCAAGACAGCGGTGAGTTGTTGATGATCAGGGCCAGTACTGCAGCGGCAATCAATAACAGACCGCTGGCAGCTTCCAACTGAAAGAAACGAGTGAAAGTGCTACGCAGAGGCAAGGTCGCTCTCCATCTATAGATTCAAAAGGTGGCACACCCTAACCTGTGCGGTTAGTTGTTAAAACAAAAGTTATATTCTTTTTTGTTATATACCGTTACAACCCGCGTTCCGCAGAGCCTAGCAGTTGACTGGTGTATTGAACCCTAGCTGTACCTGTGCGTTATGTAGGTTTTTTCCTAAGCTTAGGGTCTGGCCTGTTGTCACCCCCAGGTTTGCCCTCCGCCGCCACCGATTCCACGAGACCCCCACCATGAGCGACAGCCGCCAATGGGCCCGCGAAGCCATCCGTATCATCGAAGCCGACTTCCAGCGCAGTGCCGATACCCACCTGATTCCGTTGCCGCTGGCAGGGTTGCCGGGCATCGAGCTGTACTTCAAGGATGAGTCCAGCCATCCCACCGGCAGCCTCAAGCATCGGTTGGCCCGCTCCCTGTTTCTCTATGCGCTGTGTAATGGCTGGCTCAAGCCGGGTGCCCCGGTGATCGAGGCATCCAGCGGTTCGACGGCAATTTCCGAGGCCTACTTCGCCCGCTTGCTGGGACTGCCGTTCATCGCGGTGATGCCGGCCACCACTTCCCGGGAGAAGATCGCGCAAATCGAGTTCTACGGCGGCAAGAGCCACCTGGTGCAGGACCCGACGCAGATCTACGCCGAGTCCGAGCGCCTGGCCCGTGAGCACGATGGGCACTTCATCGATCAGTTCACCTACGCCGAGCGCGCCACCGACTGGCGGGCCAACAACAACATCGCCGAGTCGATCTTTCAGCAGATGCGTTTCGAGCGCTATCCGCAACCCAGCTGGCTGATTTCCAGCCCCGGCACCGGTGGCACCACCGCGACCCTGGGGCGCTACGTGCGTTACCGGCAGCACACCACTCGGGTGCTGTGCGCCGATGCGGAGCGTTCGGTGTTCTTTGACTATTACCAGAGTGGCGATGCGAGCCTGCGACTGGAGTGTGGTTCGCGTATTGAAGGCATCGGTCGGCCGCGGGTCGAGGCGTCGTTCCTGCCGAAGGTGATCGATGCGATGGTCAAGGTGCCGGACGCCTTGTCGCTGGCGGCCATGCATTACCTGGCACAACGCCTGGGTCGCAACGTCGGCGGTTCCAGCGGGACCAACCTGATCGGCGCGTTGATGGCGGCCCAGCAGATGGTCGCGGCGGGAGAGCGGGGATCGATCGTGGCTATTCTGTGTGACGGCGGCGAGCGTTATGCAACCACCTACTACAACCAGGACTGGCTGAAGGCTCAGGGCTACGAGTTGAGTGGCTTGATCGCGGCCGTTGCGGCCAGCGTCGAACGCGGTGAGGCACTGCCTGCCTCGGTGCTGCGCGCCAATATCTGAGATAACAACCAAGGCGGGAGCGAGCATACGGAGCGTCGTCCGGCTCGCTCCCGCCGAGTGTTTAAGCGTCGATGCCCAGGATATCCCGCGCCACGGCCTCGGCGATGCGAATCCCGTCGACCCCCGCCGAGAGAATCCCACCGGCGTAACCGGCGCCTTCACCGGCCGGGAACAGCCCCTTGACGTTCAGGCTCTGCATCGACTCGTTACGAGTGATGCGCAGCGGTGAAGAGGTACGGGTTTCGATCCCGGTCAGCACCGCGTCATGCAGCGAGTAGCCGCGAATCTGCTTCTCGAACGCTGGCAGGGCTTCGCGGATGGCTTCGATGGCAAAGGCCGGCAATGCCAGCGCCAGGTCACCCAGGGCCACCCCAGGTTTGTAGGACGGTTCGACGCTGCCCAGCGCGGTCGATGGCTTGCCGGCAATGAAGTCGCCGACCAGTTGCGCCGGAGCCTCGTAGTTGCTGCCGCCGAGCACAAAGGCGTGGGACTCCAGTTGCTCCTGCAACTCGATACCGGCCAGCGGGCCACCCGGGTAGTCCACTTCCGGGGTAATGCCTACGACAATCCCGGAGTTGGCGTTGCGCTCGTTACGCGAGTACTGGCTCATGCCGTTGGTGACCACGCGATTGGGCTCGGAGGTCGCCGCCACCACCGTACCGCCAGGGCACATGCAGAAGCTGTAGACCGAACGACCGTTCTTGGCGTGGTGCACCAGTTTGTAGTCAGCAGCGCCGAGTTTCGGGTGACCGGCGTACTTGCCCAGGCGCGCATTGTCGATCAGCGATTGCGGGTGTTCGATGCGGAAACCCACGGAGAACGGCTTGGCCTCCATGTACACGCCGCGGCCGTGGAGCATGCGGAAGGTGTCGCGGGCACTGTGGCCCAGGGCCAGGATTACGTGGCGGGAGTGGATCTGCTCGCCGCTCGCCAGTTCGACGCCGGTCAGTTGGCCGTCTTCGATCAGCACGTCGGTGACCCGTTGCTGGAAACGCACTTCGCCACCCAGGGCACGAATCTGCTCACGCATGTTTTCCACGACGCCCGTCAGGCGGAACGTGCCGATGTGCGGCTTGCTGACGTAGAGGATTTCATCCGGCGCGCCGGCCTTGACGAACTCGTGCAGGACTTTGCGGCCGTGGTGCTTGGGGTCCTTGATCTGGCTGTACAGCTTGCCGTCGGAGAACGTGCCGGCACCGCCTTCGCCGAACTGTACGTTGGACTCGGGGTTGAGCACGCTTTTGCGCCACAGGCCCCAGGTGTCCTTGGTGCGCTGGCGGACTTCGGTGCCGCGCTCGAGGATGATCGGCTTGAAGCCCATCTGGGCCAGCAACAGCCCGGCGAAAATCCCGCAGGGACCAAAACCGACCACCACCGGGCGTTCGCTCAGNTCTTGTGGGGCCTGGCCCACGACCTTGTAGCTGACATCCGGGGCAGGGTTGACGTTACGGTCATCGGCGAACGCCTGCAGCACCTTGGCTTCGTCCCGCAGGCTCAGGTCAATGGTGTAGATGAAGCACAGTTCGGAGGACTTTTTGCGCGCATCGTAGCTGCGCTTGAACAAGGTGAAATCGAGCAGGTCATCACTGGCGATGCCCAGTCGCTGCACGATGGCAGGGCGCAGGTCTTCTTCGGGATGGTCGATTGGCAGCTTGAGTTCGGTGATTCGTAACATGTCGGTATCCGGTTCGCGGGCGCACCAATGCGCCAAGGCGTTGCAAACCGCAGATTATAAGCCTCAACCGGGATTTCCAGTGAGGCTAAAACAACAGCTCGTCGCATCAGTCGCTGCGTGCGCCGCCAAAATAGGCGCAACCACGTTGTACCTGATCGTTGACCCGCAACTCGGCGCTCATGAACTGGACGCTGGGGCGGCTAGGGTCGACGCAGCGCTGGGGGGCGATCCACAGTTCGACGCGCTGGTTGTTGGCTTCACTGCTGAGGTGAAAGCGCCCGTCACCCAGTTGTTCCTCCAGATAGGGCAGGGCCAGGGCCGGTTGTCCGGCGCGCTCGACCACCATGCCCTTGCCACTGACCTTGACGCTCCAGTTGGGCGTATTGCCGCCAGCTTGCAGAATCAGTTTCTGGAAGTCCGGGCTATTGCAGGCGCTCGTGGAGCGTTCCAGGCGATACAGTTGCTGGACATCGAGTTGCGCCTGGCCGTCCGCGACTTTTGCCGAGGGCACCCGGCCACGCAGATCGGCGAATACCTGGTGCTGGGTCCCGGCCAGCGTGGCGGCCTCTTGCATGACGCTGGTGCCGCCGCTGTCATGCACGGCATACAGGGTGTTGCCCTGGCAGGGCTTGAACACCAGCTTGCCGTTGGCCATGCCGAGCTCACCTTGCATGCGGGTCAGGCCGGCCGTGGAGGGCGCCTGGGGCGAACTCTCGAGCAATTGGCAACCGGCAAACAACGGCAGCAGGGCGACAAACATCAGGGAACGGGCAGCACGCATCGTTGGGTCTCCAGACAGGTGCCGCCACGTTACGCAGGCACGCCGTCGATCACAAGGCCAGTGTTGCCCGGGCACGCTCAAGCGCGCCCCTGCAACATTGTGTACGGGGTTCCTGCGGATGGACGCCGATCGGGATCGGCTACTCTAGGAGCCGTTTTTTTCACTGGATCAGGAAGATGCTCATGCGTTGCAAGGTTTGGATGGTGTTTTTGGCAATGGTGATCGGCACATCCACTCAGGCTGCCGAGATCGATTTCTCATCGGCCCTGGACTTCACCAAAACGGAGCTGGTGTTGAAGGACATCGACTCCCCCAACCCCGAGATCGTAGTCTTGAGTGTCACACTTTCCCCCGAGGCCACGGAGCGTATGCGCAAGGTCAGTACGCAATCGATCGGACAGCCGTTGACCCTGTTGATCAATGGCCAGCCGATCAGCACGGCCACCGTACAGTCAGTACTGGGGGCGCAGTTTCGGGTCACAATGTCGCGCGCCATTGCCCGGGAGTTGCTACCGAGCCTCCTGGAGTGACCCGTCGCGGTCAACCGACGTGGAACGTCTGCCCGGTCTGCAAGCCTTCCACGCTCTTGGCATAAGCCAGCCCGACATCGGCCCCGGCCACCGGTTTGTAGCCGCGGAAGTAGGGAGCGTAGCTGCCCATGGCCTCCACCAGCACGGTGGGGCTCACCGAATTGACGCGCATGCCACGGGGCAGTTCGATGGCGGCGGCCCGCACGAAACTGTCCAGGGCACCGTTGACCAATGCCGCCGATGCGCCGCTGCGGATCGGGTCGTGACTGAGGACGCCGCTGGTGAAGGTGAACGAAGCGCCGTCATTGGCAAACTCACGGCCGATCAGCAGCAGATTGACCTGGCCCATCAGTTTGTCTTGCAGGCCCAGGGCAAAACTCTGCGCGTCCATCTCGGCCAGGGGCGCGAAGGTCACGTTGCCAGCGGCGCAGACCAGTGCATCGAACTTTCCGGTTTTGCCGAACAGCGCGCGAATCGAGGCGCTGTCGCTGATGTCGACCTGGAAATCGCCACGGGTGCGGCCGATGCGAATGATCTCGTGACGCGCCGACAGCTCCTTGTCGACTGCCGAACCCACGGTGCCGCTGGCGCCAATCAATAGAATTTTCATCGTACTGTTTCCTCAAGGGGTGAACGAGGTTTCAGTCTAGAGTGGTTTTTTCTTCGGATAAGCGTGCTAATAGGCAACCTTTGGTTTTCTAATGGAAACAATCCATGAGCGAAATGGATGACCTGGCGGCGTTCGCCGTGCTGATTGAAGCCGGTAGCTTTACGTTGGCAGCGCAGCGCCTGGGCTGCAGCAAGGGCCAGCTGTCCAAGCGCATCAGCCAGTTGGAAGCTCGATTCGGCGTGGTGTTGCTGCAGCGCACCACGCGCCGGCTGAGTCTGACCGCGGCGGGTGCGGCCTTGTTGCCCCAGGCCCAGGCACTGGTGGTGCAGGTTGAGCGCGCACGCCAGGCGCTGGCACGCCTGAAGGACGACATGGCCGGCCCAGTGCGGATCACCGTACCTGTCTCGTTGGGGGAGACGTTTTTTGATGGCTTGCTGCTGGAGTTTTCCCGCCAGTATCCC
>Ga0067045_1029861_pt1 | contig 17978 bp, 18 predicted proteins | sample TerdegcTABiofilm_FD_59184 | JGI IMG/M metagenome (GOLD analysis project Ga0067045, IMG submission 59184) | Combined Assembly of (Gp0054472, Gp0054536) Wastewater bioreactor microbial communities from Singapore -Terephthalate degrading... | reverse complement strand
TAATATTATTTCTTGTAATAAAAATTGAAAAGGAATCAGATTTGATGTTTTCTCTCTTAAACTAATTTTTTCAAGGATTGTATTGTTTTGGTCCGGTTTAGTTTGTACAAGCTCATCGGAGGTGTAGGTTTTTCCAATCTCAAGCTTCTTGTCTGTTCGTATAAGAAACTCTTCTTTACCAATCTTAATGATGTATACAGATGGATCTTTTTTAACTAGGACTTTAAAAACAAATTTACCGCCGGTATTTTTTAGATTGTTAAAACCGGCGGTTTGATTATCTCCCTTTACACCTGAGAGGTTCATTAATATTTATTATTCTAGGTAGCCTGCTTCTTCTCTTTTTTCTGGATCAATTCGGTGATCTTGGCAGCCTTACCAACTCTGTCCCTTATATAGTAGAGTTTTGCTCTTCTTATCCTACCCCTTCTTACCACCTCTACCTTTTCTACTCTCGGAGAGTGCAGAGGAAAAATCCTCTCCACTCCGACACCATAGGAGATTTTTCTTACTGTAAAGGTTTTTCTTAATCCAGAGTTCTTCTTTGCTATACAGAGACCTTCATAGATCTGGATTCTTTCCGTTTGACCTTCCACAATCTTAAAATGTACTCGGACGGTATCTCCGATCCTGAATATTTCCTTATCCTCCGAAAGTTGTCCGGCTTCTACTGATTTTATCAATTCCATTATTCTACCCCTTATCCTTGTTCATTAATCCTTTTCGTCTAGAATCTTCCGTATCTTTTCCGGAAGTATAACAGAATCTATCAATTCTGGTCTGTTTTTTTTTGTCTTTTCTATACCTTGTCTCAATCTCCATTCTTCAATTTTGGCATGATGGCCGGAAAGAAGAATTTCCGGTACCCTGATCCCCCTGAACACCTCCGGTCTGGTATAATGTGGATATTCCAGGATACTATAGGAAAAACTCTCTTCTTTCAAGGATTCAGGATTGATAACTCCCTCTACAAGTCTATAAACTGAATCCACTATCACCAAACCTGCAAGTTCGCCAGAAGATAAAATATAATCACCAACTGATATTTCATCATCCACATAAAGATCGATAATCCTCTGGTCAATCCCCTCGTATCTCCCGCAAAGTATTACTATCTCCCTCTCCTTTGAAAGATTCCAGGCATAATCTTGATTGAAAAGCTTTCCTGAGGGTGTTGGATAGATGATTCTCTTTCCATCCTTACCCCCTAGAGCATCAAAGGCTGCTCCGAGAGGTTCAGGTAAAAACACCATTCCTGCTCCGCCTCCGTAGGGAGCATCATCGCAGGTTCGATGCTTATCCTTTGCATAGTCCCTAATATTGACTATTGAATATTCTATAATCCCCCTTTCCACAGCCTTTGCCATTATGGAATGTTGAAAATATTCTTCGCAGAGGAGGGGAAATAGAGTTAAAAGGGTAAATTTCATTCAAATTCCCAGCCTTCCCTTATTTCAATAACCCTTTCCTCCAAATCAACTTTGCCAACCCATTCATCGACAAAGGGAACTAAAAAGCTTTTCCCGCCTTTTCCTTTAATTTCCAACAGGTCGCAAGCCCCACTTTCCATTATTGAGGCTATCTCTCCTATAATCTCACCCCTGTGTAATGCCCTGCATTTACAGAGATCTGCTACATACATTTCTCCTGTTTTCAAGGGGGCTGCATGGGCTCTATCTACCCATATTTCCCAGTTAGAGAAGAGCTTTGCTTCCTCGGGAGTATCTATCCCTTTGAATTTGATTAAAAGATCACTGCCTAGAGGTTTTATCTCCTCTACATCGAAGCCTCTCTCTTTCCCATTTCCAACAAGATTCACCGATTGGAGTGTAGAAAAATGTTCTATTTCTCCGGAAAAGCTTCTTACCTTAAAATGTCCCTTTGTTCCGTGGGAGGATAGAATTCTCCCAATAGCTATATTCTCCATTTAATCCAATATTTCTAGAACAATCCTTTTTCCGGATTTTGTTGCCGAAGCACTGAGAATCGTTCTTACAGCCTTAGCGATTCTTCCGTGCTTACCAATTACCTTTCCAATATCATTTTGAGAAACCTTAAGTTCAAGAATCGTGGATTTTTCTCCCTCAATCATGTTTACAACTACGCCGCTTGGGTCATCAACCAGAGATTTAGCAATATATTCAACTAGATCTTTTTCCACAATTGTCTCCTTATCTTTTTCTGTCAATCAGCATCAGGTAAGATAGAATTGCCTTTTATTTAAAAGTCTTTTTACGGTATCCGTAGGCTGAGCTCCCTTGGATAACCATTCCTTAATTCTGTCTTCCTTTACAACAAACTGTTTTTCCTTAACTTCAATGGGATGATAAAACCCTACTTCTTCCAGGATCTGTCCATCCCTTGGGGTTTTTGAATCTGTTACTACCACTCTGTAGTAGGGTCTCTTCTTTGTACCGAATCTCTTAAGACGAATTTTTACGCTCACCAGAACCTCCTATATGTCCCGTAATTATGCTTGATTTCCAAATTGCGAAAGCATTTGGGCTTGATATTTTTTATTCTTTACCATCTTCTTCATGGTAAGTTTAGCCTTTTCAAATTTATTTAACAACCGGTTTACATCGTAAACCGAAGTACCGCTGCCAAGGGCAATCCGTTTTCTTCTGGAGGGGCCGATAATCCTCGCATTTCTGCGTTCTTCCCTGGTCATGGATAGGATTATTGCCTCCTCTTTTTTAATATCCTTTTCATTTATTGCATTTTCATCCAGATTTTGGGCGCCTGGGATCATTTTTATTATTGATTGAAGGCTCCCCATTTTCCTGATTCTCGCAAATTGATCCAGATAATCCTCTAAAGTAAAATTGGCTTTTTCTATTTTCTCCTGGAGTGCCTCCGCTTCCTTCTGGTCTATGGTTTCCTGAGCCTTTTCGACCAGACTGACTACATCGCCCATACCCAGGATCCTTGAAGCTATCCTGTCTGGATGGAAGGGTTCCAGATCCTCCAGTTTCTCTCCGGTGCCAATGTATTTTATCGGTTTACCCGTTATCTCCTTCAAAGAGAGAGCAGCACCGCCTCGGGTATCGGAATCAAATTTGCTTAGAATGACCCCTGTTATTCCAATTTTCTCGTCAAACTGCTTTGCTATATCTACCGCTGACTGACCGGTCATGGAATCTGCGACAAAAAGAACCTCGTCAGGATCTGCAATCTTCCTTAAATTGCTTAGCTCCTTCATCATCTCTTCGTCAATATGAAGTCTGCCTGCAGTATCGATTATCAGGGTATCGAAGGATCCTTTCCTGGCAAAGGAAAAGGAATTCTTTACAACCTTTATTGAATCCTTTGTTTCTTCGGAATACACAGGTATTCCTGTCTGTTCCCCAAGTACGGATAATTGTTTTACCGCAGCAGGTCTTATAAGGTCTGCAGCTACCAGAAGGGGTTTTCTTCCCTGCTTTTTCAAAAGCCTTGCCAGTTTTGCCGCTGTAGTAGTTTTTCCTGAACCCTGAAGACCCATCATCAGGATTGTTGTTTGAGTATCCGGTCCCTTAAGATTAAGGCCCTGTTTTTCATCCCCCAGAAGCTGAACAATCCTATCGAATACTATTTTTATAAACTGTTGACCAGGATTTATAGATCTTAAAACCTTTTCTCCGGCAGAATCTTCTAAAGTACGGTTAACAAATCTGCGAACTACCCTTAAATTTACATCCGCTTCTAGAAGAGCAATTTTAATCTGTTCAACTGCATCCTGAACATTCTTTTCTGTAATTGTAGCCTTACCAGAGATTTGTCTGACAATATCTCCGAAGGTTTGGGTAATTCTATCCAGCATCCTTCCATTATCCTAAAAAATATTAAGATTTTTATACATAATAAGCCTGGGCATGTCAACTATAGGGCGGGGTTGACAGTTTTTCATCTAAGGTGAAAATAGTATCGATTCAAATGGGTTATCCGTTCCTTGGCATACTGCCAATAGGGGCTGATGGGATAATCTTCCACCAGTTTTTCATAGTATAGGATCGCCTTTTTCTCGTCCCTTATTCTTGGATCCCTTTCAAACAATGTTCCAAGCCTGTATAGAAGTTTATCCTTTTCCTGAAGGCTTTTTAAGGTCACTAAATACTCATATACTTTTACTGCTTGAGACGTATTCTCTAATCCTTCTAGATATTGAGCAATTTGAACCAACAGTTCTGGATCTTTGCCACCGAGGTATTTAATGATCTCTTCAGTAGTTATTTCCGGGTAGAGATTACCCTTAAGAATGGCGGTCAGATACCCTGAAAGAGCCCTCCCCTTCTCCTCCGATGCTTTAACCTGGGAATAGATCCTCTTCCAATAGTCTGCAGAAATTTGATATTCCCCAAGATCCCGTGCAAGGGATGCAATCCTCTCCTGGACGACAAGATCCATTTCCTCGTTTTCCTGGAGGTAGGCATATAGTGCTTCCTGCTTCTTTCCTGCCTTAAGAAGTTCCTCCGCCTGAGTAGCGTTAATCCTCTCTATCCCCTGTGAAGAAAACTGGGGATCTGTTTCAGAATCTGTTTCGGAAATAATAGATAAATCCAGGATCACTAGGCTGGAGGGACTTCTTCCTCCGTCCTGTTTCTGAAAATTAAGTTTATAGTCTCCTGATTTATCTGTTGAAAACCTAAATACCGTATTGTCTCCTTGGTAACTCCTATCTACATATCCTATCTGAACAGGCCCCTCCTGCTGACCGAGATAGATCCACCCCAGTCCAGGAAGCAGTACTTCTGCAATTCCTCCTGTTAGCCTAGTTTGGGTATTAAGATTTTCCGGATTTGGTAAAGCAGACTGGTTTGTTGAGCTAGGTGCAGACTCTGATGTCACGATCTGTGAAGACCTTGATGGGGCAGTTGCCTTTTCTGTAGGTATCTCTTCGTTTTTAATAGCTACGGGAATTTTAAAAATCGGCTCTAACAACACGAGAGCATCGTGATTAAGATCTAAAGAAAAGGTTTCTAGGGAGAACCACTCATAAGGATCCTCTTCCTGGATCTCTCTTGTATAAAAAAGCGGAGGTTCTTCAAGATCTCTTCCAGGATCAATTTCAATGGTTTCCAGAGGAACGCATCCATAAAGGTGAGGATCCTCCTCCTTTTCTAAATCAGGTTCAAGAAATTGATATATGTTTTCCCTGGGCTTTGAGAACAAATATTCCTCGGAAAAATAGAGAAGCTCCTCGCCCATCCTGTTCTCTGTTTCCCTTTTGAATAGGGGCAATTCTCTTTTCTGTATTTTCTGTTGTTTTAGATTAGCAATATAAATAAGATCCTTTTCTTTTGTGCTTATTGAGCTGCAGGCTACGGTAAGAAGCATGGATAAAATTAATAGCAGATAGAAGAATATTTTCTTGCGCAGGACAAGCTGCATTTAGCATTCTCCCTAAGGAATTTTCTTTAAAAACTCATCAATTTGAATGAGATTCTGTTTTTTAAAGAATTCTAATCCTATTTCCTCAGGATTATACCAGTATTTTTGTGTCTCCTCTTCCGTCCAGATCTTTTTTCTTTCCCTAGAAAGCACAAAATCTACAAAAAAGGGATCCTGGTATTTATCCGGCAGGAGAAAATCGGAAAGTTCCAGCTTTCTTATCGGTTTTCCAATATCCTTTACCGTCAGGGTATCCTCCTGTTGAACCGTCGTTTTAGGAAGGTTTACTAGAACAGTAATAAGAGAAGCAATGATTCCCAGACTTAAAATAAGAACGGAAATAAGGGTAATCTCTCTTCTGGAAAAAAGCTTCACACCTTTTGCTCCTTTTTATTGCTATCCAGCCTTATGGCAATTATCTTTGATACCCCCGATTCTTCCATAGTAATTCCTAAAAGGGTTTGTGATCCGGTAACTGTTTTTTTATTGTGGGTGATTATGATGAATTGGGAGGTTTTTCCGAATTCTTGCAGCAGATTGACGAATCTTCCCACATTCTCCTCATCCAAAGCTGCATCAATCTCATCAAGTATACAGAAGGGGGAGGGTTTTACCATGTAGGTTGCAAAGAGGAGACTAACCGCAGTAAGGGATTTTTCTCCTCCCGAAAGAAGAGTGATATTTTCCAGCTTTTTCCCTGGGGGTTGGGCGAATATCTCTATCCCCGATTCTAGAATATTGTTTGTATCTGTAAGACGTAGCTCGCCCCGGCCTCCACCAAAAAGCCTTCGAAACATTATATGAAAATTCTTTCTAATCTTTTCGTAGGTTTCTAAAAACAGTTCTGTGGATTCCTTTTTTATCTGACTGGTAATGCTTTTAAGCTCCTCCTTTGCCTTTTTTAGATCATTGAGCTGGTTGAGAAGGAATTCATACCGTTCCTTTACCTCCGCAAATTCTTCCACAGCCATTAAATTTACCTGACCTAGTTTTCTCTGCTCCTCCCGGGCAGATAGAAGCTCATTCCTCTGATCCTTGGCTGTATCTCGGATTTCATAAAGCTCGCCTTCAAATTCAGACAGGTTCCTCGAATATCTTTCCCTGTAATTATCGTAGAGATTTCTGATCTCCGTTTCCAGAGCAGCCATCTCTATCTGATACCTTTCAACTTCCGTCTGAATTTTCGAGAGGGATTCCATCCTCTCCTTAAGATTCTTTTCCTTTAAAAGAAGATCCTTGTTCTTTGTAGAGATGGTTTTTTCCATGGAGGACAGTTCTTTTTTAAGATCCTGCTTTTTTGCTTCAAGATCCTTGCTCTCTTTTTCCGTTACTTTAACCTGCTCCTCGAGGGACTTTATTTTATCTCCCAATTCTGACAATTCCCGTTCATTTCCCTCAAGCAAGTGTTTCTGTTCGCTATTTTCCTTATTGAGAAGCTGAATCGATTCCTCTGCCCCTACTTTCTGGGCTTTTATCCTTGCCAGGCTAATCTGCAGTTCCTCTAATGTTTTTCTGTACTCCTCTATCTTCCCGAAGAGAGCGTGGTTTTCCGATTTCAATAATTGAGATTCTTTTCTGTTATTTTCTATCCCGGCTTTTAATTCCGCCATCCTGGATTCCATTGCCCTTTTTCTTGTAATAATACCTTCTGGTGCAAGGAATTCATCCAAAAAATTGGGGATGCGGGTTGTGTAGACCTGGAAAAGCTCTGATAGATGATCCAGATCTTTTTTGGATTCCTGTAATATTGGTATGGAAACTTCGATAACTCTTGAATACTCTGGCAGAGAGAGTTTTGATCTTACTGAATCCTCCAGAATCTGAACTCTCCCACCAAGATGAATAGCTATTCCCTTGATAAGAGAAAGTATATCCTCCTCCTGCTGCTTCCTCTCTGTGTAAGAGTAACCACTCTCTTTAAGTTTAGTGTCCAACTGAGTGACAATTACATCCGTTAGACCTCTTAACTCCTCCTGAATATCCTCCCTCTCCTTTTCGTGCAACCTGTTTTCCTTATCCCTTTTTGCGACCTCCCTTTCATTCTCCTGTATCCTGGTCTGGGTTGTTTCTATGGAAAGGCGGAATTCTCCAATGTTCTTCTCAATCTCTCCAATTCTCTGGATATATTCCGTGTACAGTTTTGTTTTTTGGGCAATCTGTTCTTCAAAGGAGAGTATTTTCCTGTTTATCTCTTTGGCCTGCTCCTTCCGGATACTGGTTTGGCGGTTCAGTTCCCCTGTTCTTTCTTTTAAAATAAGTATGTGATTCTCTTTTTTGTTCTTTGCAAGGTCGAGTTCATAAAGAAGTTTCTGGCTCTCTATCAATTTAGATTCCATGGAATTCACTAGATCTAAATTCTCCTCCAGGGATTCATTTATGGAATCAATCTCTTTTTTAATTTCTCCCTTTTTTTCTAGTTTCGCGGAGAGAAGCTTTTCCTTTCCATTTTTTTCTTCAAGAAAATCACGAAGCTTTAGGAGCTGTATTCTCGTATCCAGATGAAATATCCTGTCCCTTAGATCCCGGTATCTGTTTGTTTTTTCTGCCTGAATCTTAAGGGAATCGTAGGAACGTTTTACTTCTCCTAGTATTCCCTCCACCTGTTTCATGTTTTCTTCTGTTCTTTCCAGTTTCTTTTCCGCTTCAAGACCTTTTAGTTTGTATTTGGTTATTCCCGCAGCTTCTTCGAAGATATACCGGCGATCTTCGGGTTTATTTGAGAGAACCTGGTCAATTTTCCCCTGCTCCATAATGGAATAGGCGGTTTTTCCGACGCCGGTATCGAAAAATAGTTCTCTTACCTCCTTCAGCTTGGCAGGTGTATTATTGATAAAATATTCACTCTCTCCGGATCTGTACAAACGTCGTTTTATAACAATCTCCGGCATATCCAAGGGGAGAACTCCCCCGTCATTAGCCAGAGCAAGGGATACTTCTGCAACATTTAAGGGTTTCCTGGTTTCTGTACCACTGAAGATAATATCCTCCATTTTCTCTGCCCGGAGAGATCTTGTACCTTGTTCACCCAGTACCCATTTTATAGCATCCACGACATTGCTCTTTCCGCAGCCATTTGGTCCTAGGAGGGCGGAAATACCCTCTTGAAAATCTATTCTGCACCGGTCAGCAAAGGATTTGAATCCGAAGAGCTCTACACTTTTTAAAAACACCTGTTCTTCCCATTCCCCTTATAATTTTGATATCTAATTGTATCTAACACTATGGCAAAAAGCTGGTCAAGTAACAATAGGAGTTCCCTGATTCCTAGAAAAGGAATATAATCCAGGAATGGAATTATTATGTGGCATTGATGAGGCCGGGCGGGGACCCCTGGCAGGGCCTGTTACTGCCGGGGCAGTAATTCTTTCCGAAGATTTCCCAACTGGGATATTAAAAGATTCCAAAAAACTTTCCGCCAAAAGAAGAGAGGAGATACTAAAAATCATCTTTTTAAAGGCCCTTTCCTACGGTGTTGGCTGGGTCTGGCCTCAGGAGATTGACCAGGTAAATATTCACCGGGCTTCACTTTTAGCCATGGAGAGAGCTTTTTATCACCTATCTCTTAAACCTAATAGAACTCTTGTAGACGGAAAATTTCTGCCCGATCTTCCAGTACCTGCCCTGGCGGTAATAGGAGGAGACGATAAAATTCCACAGATAATGGCAGCCTCCATTTTAGCAAAGGTTGCCAGAGACCGTTGGATGATACGACATTCCTGGATAGAGGGAGAATATGGTTTTGAAAAGCATAAGGGATATCCAACAGCGGAACACAGAAGAATATGCCTGAACCTTGGCCCCTCCTCTATACAAAGGAGAAGTTTTTCTATTTCTTCCTCATAAACTGTATGGCCTTTTCAAACTCCGAAAGAAAGGCAGAAAGATCCTCATTAAAGATTATAATGGAGTGTCTTTCAAAACCACCCTCCTCTCCCTGTTTTTTACTTTCAACTACGTTTAAAAACAGGTCTCCGGCACGATTCTCCTTGACATTAAAAAAGTAGGTTCTTTTCCCCGAAGTGACTTTTGATGAAAAAACTTCCCCCCTAATACCCATAGTATCCTTCCTTTGTTTTTATAAATCGTGAAATTGCAGATATATTTTTCTGCAAGAACCCAAATGTTATGAATATATATATTTTATTAAATACCTTCAATGGAATAAAGTAACAGGTTTGATGATTTTTTCTAATATGACTTTTTTTAAAGAGGTTCCTGCAAAATTATATTTTGAAGGATACTCACTGGTGGTAAATATTGATAACGCTAGGATTCTGATGAAATTTTCATTCCGGATATTCCCTATTGAGTTTCTTGAGACTCCTGAATAATCCTATCCAGGAGCAGCAGGGTATTTAAAATTCTTAAAAATCCACGAAAACCAAAAAGTAGATTTCCGAAATCTTTACCAAAAAACAATTGAGTGAATAGCAGAGTTCATATATTCTCTATAGTAAAAAAAGGAGTGTTATGAAAGATCCAGAATTATTATCCATTTCAGAAGCGATCGAAAAAAACCTTCTAGTTGATGTAACTAAAGAGGCATGTTTAAGCAGGTTTCCAATACCTATTTACCTTTCTGTCAATCTGTATGAAAAGGTGGACAAAAAGGTTTTAATCTTTGGGCAAACCAGGGAAGCCAAGATCCGCCAGATCTGTGAAAATCTACAGCAAGTTTCTAAGGAGAACCCGGAAAAGAAGCTACAAAACTTTAGTGTAACCTTCCTATATTCGGATCAGTCCGCAGAAATCTTGGATCTAACAGCAGGACTTTATGCTATCGATAACGGTATGCCCTGTGCGGTAGTAACCCTAAACGATGAGCAGGTAGATCACGCGGGGTTTTAACAACCTTTTTAGATAAAGATTTTATTAGGAGACATCTCTCACAAAACGAGCTACCTTATGCGGGGTCGCTAGCTCACTCACGTCTATCTAAGTCAATTTCTCAAAAAAACGAATCCCTTGAGAGGCGTAAACCCTGTAAGTGAGGTTGTATAGGCAACTTAAAAGATTATGTAGTTTGTCGAAGCTTGTTGTAACCGATTATATATTTAACCAGGAGTATCTGAAAGCGGCCTAAAGGGCTCTTATTCCGGTAAAATCAGGGAAATATCCCCATTAAATATAAGAATTGCTTAAAATTACAATCCGCACAACAAGGTTCGGAGAACGACTAAAATATTAAAAGGAAATTTCGAGCTGCTGAAAGAGATATAGATCCATTTGGTTTTAACATTACGGAATTAGTATTCTTGGTAACAAATTGATAACAATAGAAGAACTTCTCTCGATATTAGCCTAATGCAATTTATTAAATCTATATAAAACAAATATTTACTTCTAGCGCCCGATGGGAATCGAACCCACGTCATCAGCTTGGAAGGCTGAGGTATTACCATTATACCACAGGCGCAGTTTGTTCTGTAATATATACAAAAAACTGATTTTTATGTCAAGGTAGGTGATTCTAAAAATCAAGGTTTTTGAGATTGCCAAAGTGACCGTACTTAAATATTTTTAACAAATTGTACTTTGTAGGAACCTACAAGATAATATATTCAATTCTTTCTTTAAATTATCCCAAGTTTTTTAATAGTTACTATTTTTTTTTATTTAATTAAGACAACATAATCTACTACTGTTGTGTTTTTATTTTTCAATTTTATATTGCTTTTTCATAAGAGTCGTTTTAATATTGGCCCATATTTAATAAGGTTTTTATTTTTCAACATTATTTTAAAATCACATACAACTATTAAACCCAAAAGGAGTTTTTTATGAAGATCAGATTATCTTCCAAAGTATTGTTGATTGTTTCCCTTTTTATGGTGATTTCCTCCCTTCCCCTTCTGGCTTCAGGTCAAACAGAAGGCCCAAAGGAAGTAAAACCGATTGTGCTGCGCGCGATATCCTTCGCACCCCTTGCTCATGTGAATGCTGCTCCCTTTAAAGTTTTTATGGACAGGATTAATGAAAGATCAAAAGGGGAACTCAGGATAGAATATGTTGGGGCAAGCGAGGTGACTCCTCCTTATGATCAGCCGGAGGCCTTGAGAACAGGCGTCTTTGATATGCTCATGACCTTCAGTGCCACCGTAGAAGCAATTCTCCCCTTAGCAGGCGGCATGAACCTTGGAAACCTTAATCCCTCTGCCTGGCGCCAGACAGGTGCCCATGACTTTCTTGTGGATGAGTTTAAAACAATCAATATGCAGTATCTTGGAAGTTTTGCAGTTTATGAGGATGGGAGTTTTGTCTATCTTAATAAAAGCATCTCCAAGCCGGAAGAGCTGGCAGGGCTTAGATTTGCCGCAGGGCCTACAAACCTGAGGGCAGTTGCAGCCTTCGGTGCCGGCGGTGTTATGGTTAATTTAGCGGAAAAGTACAGCGCCCTGGAGAGAGGCATCGCCGACGGCACCATTGGAGTAATGGAGAGCCACTATAAGGACAGTCTCTATGAAGTTACAAAATACTGGCTGCCCTACTCCCTCTCCTCAGCCCTAACACTGATTCTTGTGAACCAGGATAAATGGAATCAGATTCCAGCACACCTTCAGGAACTCATGGTTACCACCATGATAGAACTGGAGAAGGAAACCGAAATCTCCCTTTCTGCTTATGCTAAAAGTATCAGACAAAAGCTTTTAGATGCTGGGATGATAATCGTGGAATTCTCCCCTGCGGATGCTAAAAGATTTACCGAGACAGCTTTGGGAGCAAAATGGGCTGCCATTGAAAAATTTGTCGACCCAGCAAAGGTTAACAAATTCAAGGGGATGCTCAACAAGTAGTTTTTATTAGATTTAACTAATGTAAGGCACCTGTAAAAAGGATGGATTTACAGGTGCCGGATTTTATGTCCGGTTTATAGCCTATTTTTAGCCATAAACCGGGCTGTACTATACAAAGCAGTTTTGGTAAATGATTAACCTATAATCCTTTACCAGAGCTAGAGCTTCTGTAAATTGAGATTTGTCTAGGGGATTTTTAATAGGGAGCAGAGAATGGAACTTAAAAAACATAAATCCTTTTTTGATCAATTTTTGAATATCCTGGGTGTTCTTACCGCGGTGATCATTATTTTCATTATGTTTGTGGTGATTTTCGAGGTAGGAAGACGTTATTTTTTTCATAAGCCGACCTACTGGGTAATGCAGGTAGTGGAATGGTGTCTTGTATGGATGACCTTTCTGAGTGTCGCTTATGTTCTTAGAGAGGAGAGGCACGTCTCCATGGATATACTGGTCTCCAGACTAAGCCCAAAAAACCAGGCACTCTTAGGAGTATTCACTTCTATAGCCGGTGCTGCAATCTGTCTCATCCTGGCTTGGTATGGGGCCCAGATTGTGCAGGATCATATTGTAAGAAAGGTATTGGAGCCAAAACTTATCCGGGCACCGAAGGGTCCCCTTATGTCCATAATTCCCGCCGGTTTTTTTCTCCTTTTTATTCAGTTTATTAGAAGAACCGTAAACTTCTTCAAACAATGGAAGAATTCCTAATATTTCTTTATACGTCGTTTTGGAGGTAAACTGTGGCTTGGTATTTAGTTTTATTGCTTCTTTTAGGTATTTTTGTAATTATAATGATGACCGGACTGCCTATAGCCTTCAGTTTCTTAGTAATTTCTATAGTGGGCTCTGTTCTCTTTTTTGGAGGAGAGCCCGGGCTTAGGCAGATAACCCTTAATATTTACAGTAGTCTATCCAGTTTCTTGTTGATGCCTCTTCCCCTATTCATACTGATGGGGGAAGTGATGTTTCAATCCGGGTTGGCTCCGAAAATGATTGAAACCCTGGACAAGTGGATGGGAAAACTTCCCGGAAGACTGGGAATACTGGCAGTTGGTGCAGGGGTTCTTTTTTCCATGCTCACCGGAGCATCCATGGGAAGCATCGCCATGTTAGGATCAACCCTGGTGCCGGAAATGGAAAAACGGGGGTATAAAAAACCGATGAGCCTTGGTCCCATTCTGGGAAGCAGCGGATTAGCGGTTATGATCCCCCCCAGCGCCATGGCTGTTTTTGTTGGGGCCGTTGCCCAGGCTTCTGTGGGAAGCCTTCTTGTGGCTATAATCATTCCCGGCCTGATGATGGCCCTCTTCTATGGCCTTTACATTATAATCCGATGTATCCTTCAGCCTTCCGTGGCTCCACCATATGAGGTGGCTAAAACCTCTCTTTCGGAAAGACTTTCCGATACTGTAAAATATGTTCTACCCATAAGCATTATAGTTTTTCTTGTGGTCGGGGTTATTCTTATCGGTATTGCTACCCCCAGCGAAGCAGCTGCCACAGGAACCCTAGGAATGATACTTCTCTCTGCAGCCTATGGAAGATTAAGCTGGAAAATCATGAAGAAGGCTGTGACAGATACAGTAAAGATCACCGGGATGATGTTTCTCATCATAGCCTCTGCTACAACCTATGGACAGATTCTTGGAGCCAGCGGTGCTACCAGGGGATTAACTGAGTTTGTTATAGGTTTATCGGTACCGCCTATAGCGGTAATAATAGGAATGATGGCTGTACTCCTCCTCTTTGGAATGTTTATGTCACCCTCGGCTATGGTGTTAATTTCCGTTCCCGTATTTCTGCCTATAATCCAGACCCTTGGATTCAACAGGGTTTGGTTTGCGGTTCTCGTGATGCTCTGCACAGAGATAGCAACCACTTCTCCGCCCTTTGGGTCAAGTTTGTATATAATGAAGGCTGTAGCCCCTTCAGACACTACCATGGGAGATGTATTCAAGGCTGCCTTGCCCTTTATTTACTGTGATCTTCTGGTACTGGTACTGCTTATTGCATTTCCCGCCATAAGCCTGTGGCTTCCCAGTCTGATGAGATAGGGGGATTGAGATATCCTCGAAAACCTGCTGCCTTACCTTAGTACTGTAAGGCAGCAGCTAATGGGGTGCTGATATTATTTCTCTATTCTTCGAAACTTTTTTTGCCGGATCTGCGTAAGACCCCGGCAGCCTTGCACCAAAGTTTTTCTAACCCCCTGGCGCCCAGGATGGAACCAAAGGCAATTGTACCCAGTTTACCCCCAGCACCGCAGAAGATGCAGAGAGAACTTAAAAAGGCCACTGCTGTAAATAGTCCTGCAAGGGAAAGAGATGCTACGGATTTTATCCGGTTTGATCCAACCATACCGGAAAAGGAAGCTGCCATGATGAGGGTTCCCAGCATACCAGCCTGGGGGGTTCCGATAATTGCCATGGCTGCAACGCCTAAAAGGCTGACCAGGCTGGAACCGATTACCGGTCCCTTTTTCAGATTAACACTTATCCAATAGGTTAAGAGAAGCGAAAGAATTGATAGGATTATACTTAAAACAATGAGACCTGAAGAAAGTTCCTGCTGCGGGGTGGTTACAAAATAACATTGAAAGATAAAAATAGCAGTTATGGACCCCACAAAGGCTATGGTGCCCAGTTTTCCCCCAAAGCCTGTAAAGATATTCAGTACAAGGATATATACCAAGGCAGAGAAAAGGGCTGCCACAGCTACCTGCCAATATTGGGAAAAAACCAAAGAAGAGGTCATTCCAACAAAGGAACCGCAGTAGGCGGCCACAGAGAAATTTGGAAATATAATACCTGCCAGAAACCCTACCGCCGCAGAGGCAAGTACTGCGCCTAATTTAAGATCCACACTGATAACATATGCCGCCAGGGCCCCCAGAATAAGGGCTACTCCCTGGAGAAGGTGCCTGGAAAATTCAAATTTAATCTCCCTGGATTTTACAATGCTTTTAATCTCCTGAAAGAGCTCATATAAAAAACCGAGGAGCAGGAAGGCCAGGATAATCCCAAAAAGGTAAGTTATGCTCCAGGATTCCAGGAAGGTTCTTCCGTGAAAGAATAGTGCAAATCCGCTTAATATTAGAATTCCAGTTGCTTTTAAAAGGTTTGTAATCATCGCCCTTTACATATACCCTCTGATTCCCTAAAATATCAAGTCTATTTACTAGATCCTGGAGATTTTTATGGTTTTTTTTAAGGATAATAACCTAGATCTAATGATTCTTTTATGGGAAATCCTGGATAATCTAACTTCCCGTTATGTTGATTCGGATAAAATCGAGTATAAGTATTGCAAAGGGGAGGAGAAAAAGGAGAGGTATTATATTTTTAAACCCTTTCCGGATAAAATTATAGGATCCCTTGTTATAGATTCTAAGGCACTCCTTTTTGAATCACCGGGAAAAGGAGAGAGCATCAACCTTACACCAGGATGCTCAGAACAGGATACTTCGCCATTTGAGGAACTTGTCGGTAGGCTTGAATTAGTCTTTTCCCCTCAGCCGGAAGAGCTGCCTGTTACTCCTGCAGGTTTTATGGCTCATCTTCTCGTTCTTCTCTTGCGATTTTGTTGTGATCTTGCTCTTTGGATAGATATAAAACCTGTATACAGTCTTTCGGATAAAGAAAAGCCGCAATTGGGTAAAGACCCGATAATCAGCAGGTATCCTTTTCTATCCAGAATCTCCGAGGTCCCTGAGAATCGTTTCTGGAGCTTCCGGTTCCTGCCGCAAAAGGAAGGGAGGGAGGGTTTCCAGGAAAAACTTATTCTATACGATTCCACCGGCCGGATGATCCTTATTCAGGGGGAGAAGGAAGAAAGCTTCCTTTTCGGGGAAGTTCTGAGTCATCCCCTCTGGTTAAGGGACAACATTGCAGAAACCCTTCTTGATAGGATTAAAGAGTTTTTAATCCCCCAACAGAATTCGGCAGTATAAAAGCCCTTAAAGGTGTTTCACCTTATTCGGAAATCAATTCCTCCGCAGCCTTTTTCAAGGCTTGTATTTTTCTGCCTATCTCTTCCCTCCCCTCCTTAAGCGGTTTGCCTGCAGGGGTGCAGCAGGAGAGGTACAGTTTTATCTTCGGTTCCGTTCCCGAGGGCCGGATAGTAAAAAGGGTGTCATCGGAAAAACGGTATTGTAAAACATCCGAAGGCGGAAAACCAGGAAGGCCGGAGATATAATCCTTCGCATCCTTTACCTTAAGCCCCCCCAATTCCTTCAAAGGACTCTCCCTAAGGTTCTGCATTATTGACTTCATTTTTTCCATTCCCTTCTGACCTTTAAAGGTTTTTGATATTAAGGATTCCTCAAAATAGCCGAAGGTTGAATAAAGATTCTCCAGGTAATCCAGAATCGTTATTCTCTGGGAGAAACAGTAGGAAACAAGGTCGACGGTAACCACTGCAGCGGAGATGGCATCCTTGTCCCTTACCTCTCGTTCCACAAGATAACCGTAGCTCTCCTCTCCACCGAAAACATAATATTCCCCGGTTTTTTCAAATTCTGCCATCTTTTGGGCAATATACTTGAAGCCTGTAAGTACATTGTAAACCCGTGCCCCGAAGCTCTCCGCGATTCTGCTTTGAAGCTCCGTGGTGACTATGGTTTTTACAAAGGCCGGTTTGCCGGGCAGCTTTCCCTTTTCCTTTAGGGAGGAAAAAAGATAATGGCAGAGAAGCGCCCCCAGCTGGTTTCCAGAGAGGAGTCTGTATTCCTTTCCCTCCGGCACTGCCACCCCTAAACGGTCGGCATCCGGATCCGTGGCCATTACGATGTGAGCCTTCTCCTTCTCTGCCAGATTGATGGCCAAGGCCAAGGCGGCAGGTTCTTCTGGGTTAGGGTATTTTACAGTGGGGAAATTGCCGTCTGGTTCTGCTTGGAGCGGCACAGTAACAACCTGGACACCGTAATCGGAAAGTATCTTTTCAATATGGAGTCTCCCTGTTCCATGAAGAGGGGTATAAACCACCTTCATATCCCTTCCCTGTCGGAAAAGAAGCTCCGGACGAGGAATGTAGCTCTTTATAAGATCCCTGAAGGCTTTGTCCACCTCCTTATCAATGTAATGGAGAAGCCCCTCCCCCCGGGCCTCTTTAAGAGAGATCAATCTGCCTAGAGCAGTTACAGAGGCGGAACGAACCTCCCTTATTATCTCCTCATCCTGAGGAGGAACAATCTGGGCTCCGTCGGACCAGTAAACCTTATAGCCATTGTATTCGGGAGGATTATGGCTGGCAGTTATCACGATCCCAGCCGTAGCGGACAGTTTTCTTACCGCAAAGGAGAGTTCCGGCGTGGGGCGGAGGCTTGAAAACAGATATACCCTTATCCCCTTGGTACAGAGTACTCTGGCAGCCTCCTCGGCAAAGAGAAGAGAAAATCTTCTGGAATCAAAAGCAATAACTACCGACGCAGTATCTAGCACAACATTTTTTGCGATATACTCTGCCAGACCGAGGGTTGCCTTGCGGATTGTATAAGGGTTCATCCTGTTGTAACCTCCGCCGATTACCCCCCTCATGCCCCCTGTTCCGAACTCGAGATCCCGGTAGAATCGATCGGAAAGATCCTCCCACAGCCCTTCCTCAAGACCTCGGATTATTTCCCTTTTAAATTCCTCGTATTCTTCCCTGGCTAGGTAATCCTCTGCCGCCTGTTTTATCTTCTCTGTTTCCATATATCTTCTCCTATAAAAAGTCAACAGTAAGCCTTTAACAGACTCACAAAATTAAGCAGCTGAGAATGCAGCTGCATGCATCTCCATAGATTTTTGAAATAGCTTTGGATCTTTCATACGA